>Ga0105352_1000113_pt1 | contig 46804 bp, 41 predicted proteins | sample EN8Hudsemesocosm_FD_83507 | JGI IMG/M metagenome (GOLD analysis project Ga0105352, IMG submission 83507) | Methane-oxidizing microbial communities from mesocosms in the Hudson Canyon - EN8B Hudson Canyon | ecosystem: Environmental > Aquatic > Marine > Cold seeps | place: Hudson Canyon...
ATCGCGATACTAGGTAGCCCTGAAGTCGGACTTAATAAATAGGGACGGTCAAACATCCATTATTTAGGCCGGTCTAGCCGGTCTCATCTCCAGTCTCATTTTTGAGGGCCAGTCTCAAAATAGTGCGGAACCCACAGGCCTTAGACTTGACAGATTAAAAGTAAACGATCTATTTAACATAATATACATTATGCGCATATATGTGTGTGGCAGGAGGAGAAATGTGACTTTAATTGTTGTTATTGGTTATTTGCACTGCACATGAGAATGTTTGCAAATTCTCATATAGGCCTTCGTTCTCATGTGGGCCGTGAATTAAGTCTAAGGCCCCGTATTACGGGCTTTACAGACCGTTTAACGCCTCAGGCTGTTTCTGGAGTTCCACTTTCGACAACTCTATCTCCTGTGCACAGCTCAAGAACGTTCTAGGCAAATACTCAGGGCTTCTATATGACATCGGGTCAATAGTTAATCGTAGTCTCGCTGGTTATTGGCCCCGGCTAGAATCCTGTTCTTTTGAGCTACTGCCAAAAGCTCTTTTGTTCGAATGGCTAAACAAGATCACAAAGGCCGCAAGCTGATTGTCATAAGGCCAAGAGTTGTAAATGAGGGTTCTTTTGGATTTATAGAGCGCTAGCTAAAGATTACTCCCTATTGCCCAATCAAGAGCTGCACACCCGAGCTCTAGTCAGCAGCAGTCTATTTAACATAATCTGTTAAACCTCTGCCGGCCCAATTCGACGCTTCATGTCGCGTTGCTCGTTTGGTCATCCGCAAGCTTTGTCCAAGCCAAATTACAAAGAAAGGCGTATCTCCTCTGTCACGATTTTTCTGCGCACATTGACCAATTAATCCTTTTCTAATCAAAGTTAAAATACATCAATTGTAGGAAACTTAGCTTGAGCGTTTAGGCAATCCCATAGATACACTGCCAATCCTACGTCTCCAGTCCACAGTGAAAATCTACCCTGTTTGTAAAATTTCTTAGACACTTCATATTGCTCAATTGCGTCCATAGCAAAAATTCGCGCTCTATCAAGCCATAATTCATGTTGGCTGCGTTCGAATAACTTGAGAAATGCATATCCATTTCCACTAGTGCCATGGCACAAATTTGATCCTTTCTTTAAAGGCCCAGCCAGCCACACTAGCTCTCCTCCTTTTGCTAGCAAGCGATCAAATTCAGTATTTTTATTTACAGGTAATTTGCTTAATGCGGTGATCATTCCCGGGGCTCCATGACAATGCTGCACAAGATTGAGCTTACTATCAGTGCCCTCTTTATAATCAGAAGACCAGTTTGCATATTGTCCATCAACTGATGCGAGATTAACCACAGCCTCCATGGCCTTTATGCAAATTCCATCATATAGCGATTCTGACAAGTGCCGTTGGCCTTTGATCAGCGGAACAAGGTTACCCGAAAATCCATGCACTGGGCCAAGATACTTACGGGTGTCACCATAAAGTTCAGGGGACCAAAGATAACCGATGCCAGACACTCGCTGCCAATCATCTAACAGTCTTTTGGCTTGAAGGAGAAAAACTTCACTCCATTTCTTGTCTTCACTTGATTGAGCCATGAAATCAGCCGCTATCATAGTTCCGGCAGTGCCCCACATAAGTTCACGAACTGGCTCAAAATTGTTGACGGTAATTGAATCGTATATTGCGTCCTCAAGCGAGTTTTGTTTACGCATTGAGTGCATTAGCATGAGAACTGGAAGGTCTCCAAACAAGTAAGATGAATTCTTGTTGTGCGGCGACTCTTTAAATGACTCTCGAACACTTTCAAGTTCCGCGTCCAAAAACATATCAATATGGAAGTCAGTTTCAATCGCACCTACTTTTTCGAGATAGTTAATCGCCCAGAACACACCGGTAGACCCCATGTAGAGATCACTGCCACAAAAATCGTCCATTGGATGACAGTGCCAATTTGAATTGGGATTAAAGCTATTGACCGCGTCATCGACAATAGATTGAATGGTATTTCTTACCCTGTATTCATTCCATCGAATATTATGAGATTGATAGTGTTTATCTTTATCAAACATGTTGTCTCGCCAGGCAGATTGAACTACAAAGATAGTCCAGTCGTACTGTTCTGGCAATTGAAGGTTCACTCCCATGACAGAGTCAGCTCTGGGGCATGAGCAGACCAGCGAGCCAAATTCCGTTTCTGTCGCTTTGTGCCAATATGAGACGCGAGTGGTTCGAATGGCAATAGAACAACGGAAACTAAAGCTGACATTGTCGGAATGTTTCTGTATGAGCCAAGAGAGACTTCTTGATCTGCGATCAGTATTTCAAAAAGCTAAAAATCCGGCTCATTCGAGTTCGCCTTTATCCGAAACGAAAAAGGGATCTACAGAAAGCCCATAGGGAAATCATCTTCCAGCTTATCGAAAAAATAGTTCTGCGCGTCAAACTCGCCAACAGACGATAGCTTAAAGATATACGTACGCCAAAGCTTGTCGTCTATGTCTGCATCTCCAAATAACCAAATGAGGGGCATCAACTTATTCACAATTGATTCGTGCTTGCCCCCCAATACACAAATCTTTTGGACAATCGCATTTCTGGCTTGCTCTACTTGCCCCAAACTACCCCCAGTATATTTTATATAATGACTTGAACCTAAACTCATCATAATGCTGGTTAAACTCTTTTTTGCTAGGGTATTACTTGCCTCCGCGCACGCAGCCGCCCAGCCATCCACCTCATTTTCTATCTGCTGATCACACATCGCCGTAAAACTTTGAAGGGATCTACTGGTTGCCAAAGATGGAAGACCATACACGCCTACCAATCTCCTATAACCCTTACCAATGCCAAAACGCGCCTGAGAACGATCCGCCGCTTCCAAATACCGCCACCAATAACTGTCTACTCGATCGGAATTTGCCACGTTTTTCAGTGATTCTAATGCGTCTGAATGGTCGCCATCCGCATACTGTATCACTGCGAACTTGAAATGCAGGTACCCGTTTTGAGGGTCTTGATTTAGAAGATCCAGGATTGAATTTTGTGCGCACAGCTCTTTTGATGCATTCTCACTACAAAACTCTACAATTTGGTGATTCACCAAGATATCGTTCGGGAAGTTTTTCCGCGCTTGCAGCAGTATTGCTTCAGCTTCTTCTTTGCGCGAAAAAACCCATTCTGTGATTGCTGCAAATACCGTGTTAGCGGGATCACTTGTTCGCGCCACACTCTCCTGCCAGCTGTCGAATAGAGACGCTCGATTGACTGCACCATTGAGACGAAAACCTAGCGCAATAAAAATACCAATCGCAATAAAAATCACAAGCCTTTTCAAGATAAAACACTCCTTGTTTATTTACCCTTAATGGGTGCGACTTTGGCCGCCCATAAGTTTGTTACAATCGTCTTTACTCCGGACTTGATTTGGCAATATTGCCTGGGCTTTGATTGATTGCTTTCTCTACCATGCGACAAACCTTTCTATCGGGTTCAAACAAAAATTCCCGAAGAGCTACACTTAGCAATGTCAGCCACATTCCCATAAAAAAGAGGTGTTGGTTATCAACTAATTCAACCTGGAAGGTTTGAACCAGGCCCGCAATCGCCAAAAATATATAAACGTATTTGTGAGATGATAGCTCTTTCCTTGCTCGCCTAAAATCATCCAATTCTTTTTTTTCGTAATCCATTGCTGACCATCCTTTAGCGCCAATGCCTTTTCGGTTGTGTTTAACTACCTTATTTTAGCAGTGTTCTTCCGCCAATCGCACCCCATAAAGACTACTAGGGCTGCAAATTCAACGGAGCATCCAACGACCACCTTTAGTGTTCTACCGGATTATTATTGAAACTGGTTTACATGCTATCAAAAATACAGACCCGCTCTACCCATAAGGCTAAGGCGTTATATACAGAACGCTCTCGAACAAGAGCGATGCTTGAATATCCATCCATAGACTTTCATAGGTTTTCACCGAGCTACAAAGATAACCGAACGATCTGTTTCAGGTAACTGAAGATGCCGATCTTATAAATCTCGAACAAGAGCTTGTTATTGATGACCCCTCAATTCAACTAACTAACGGCTTAGCTCTCTTCTTCACTCCCTCTAGAGAAAGGTGTCTACCGAACGGAGTGTATCCCCTAAAAGATATGTCTGCTTTGAGAGGCGAAAATCGACATGCTTTATGAGTCCGTTTTGGGTCAAATATTGACTCATCACCCTCCTTCCCTCCCCTGTCGCTAATGTGCCACGAACAGACATAATGCCACTTCTTCGTTGTCTAACTTTACTTGACCACTACAGCCCTCCTATCGTTTAAAGCTGTCGCGAGATACATCGCAATAGGCAGGCTACCAAAGGTAGTCAAAGCTCCGATTATAGCCCCGACACCTCCAACAAGAAAAAAGTCAGCCGTATTCTCCAAGATTACAATCCTGTATTGATAGAGGCCCAGTGGAATCACTGTAAGCGCCACGTACCACCACTTTCTTTCCGGTTTGATTAGAGACAATAAGTATGCGAAAGGGAAAGCCAGAAATAGGTTAACTAGAATGTCATGAGGATGTATAACTGCACGAAATGTCCCACTGCTTATTCTCTGCTCTCTCAACAAATCATACAGCCACTCGATGTGCCAAAGGTCGTGGGCAAGGTAATCCCAGAAAAACCGGCTGACATAGTAGTAGGTAAGGCCTACAATCATAGCGTAGAACCACGGTTTTATTATCGAAACCATAACTATTCCTTGTTAGTGTACGTGCCGAGCCCATCGATGAATCAATGGTTGATCTGTAGACTACCTCTCCCCCAATGAAATTTCAAAAGTAACTCTCAGATGCCATGCCCAACTGCGGCGAAGACTCTCTTTAGTGGTCAAATAAATATGGGTGCGGTTTAGTAATTAGCATAGATCCATACATACCAATGACCGTTATGGGGCAGGGGCAGACTAGCGAGCCAAATCCCGCATCTAGTCGCGTCAAGCCAAAAGCAGACCAAAGCCATTTAGACGTAAACGCTTTGCGCAACACTTTGTCCGCTTTCCCAACTTGTTATGTTTTTTGTGGTTTCTTAGCCACGACAAAATAGCTAGAGGCGTCTTTATATATTTCTTCAGATTCTACCGTTTTAAACCCACCGGCTTCCAGTAAACTTTCTACTTCGGAGCTCGTGATTCTTCTTATTGGAATGGGAATTATTCCAAGTTTACACAGAATCCGTACAAGCTGGATTTGAAGATTAACTAAAAATGACATTTTTTGGCGCAAACAAGGTGTTACGGAAATGAACAAACCTCCTGGCTTTAACAATCTATTTATTCGTAGTATTACATCCTGGGGGATAGGAACTGTATGCAACATATTAAAAGCAAGAATGACATCGTATGATTCATTAGAATATATGCCATCAAAAATGTCGGATTGCTCGAGGTTCACGTTAGCAACGTTTGAAAGCGCTGCTTTCTCCTTTGCTATTGCAATCATCTGAGATGAAATGTCAATTGCGTGAACCTCTTTAACCCGACTGGAAAACTGACAAGCTGCGGTGCCAGTCCCGCAGCCATAATCGAGAACAGTATGGCCACTTTTTAGGAATTTTTTGGTGTTTTCTCTTGATCTACTATGAATGTACTCAAATCGCTCTTCGGTCTTGTCATAGTTTTTAGACGCGCCATCCCAAAACTTTTCCGATTTATTCATTATCGATGCCCTAATGTGGGAAAACATAAACGTTTATTAACAAGCCAAGAGGCCACTTAAGGGGTGTCTATTGAAAGTGTTTGATTTTAGATATATCACTTCCCTTTTAGTAATAACGCTTCTTCAAATATCAATTTTGTATGGTACATTCTAATTTCGCCGGTACTATACAGTTTTTCGAATTCACTCTTGTTGAAATAACGACATTCAGAAATTTCTTCAGTTGATGCTGGCTTAGGTATTTCGCCTGGGTTAATTGTCGCCAACCAAACGTGACGCGCGACAAAGTCACCATCTTCAAACCGGCCGACATATGTATTGAGATATTCCTTCAAATTAACATCTAGTCCGATCTCTTCCTGAGCTTCTCTCAGTGCTGCTGATTCTAATGATTCATTTGCTTCGACTCCACCGGCTGGTATATGCCACAAATCAGCTTTGCTCCCGATTTTTTCTTTGACCAGCAGTATTCGATCTTCAGAATCAATGATCGCAACACCAGCGCTACGTGCTTCAATCGGGATATGTAATTTTTCATCATGCTGCATACTAATGTCCCTTATCCTCTAACTTACTCCACACTTCTTTTACGAAAATAGTCATCTTGCAAATGGTCCTCGAAGGCCAATCAAGTTTCCAAAGGGATCCGTTCACATCTAAGATGCTAAATCCTTAACCAAAGGGCGATGAAATTCACTTCCTATGTCTTCACGACAAACTTTAATTTCACGGTGTGCATGGTTCGTTCCCAGATTTCGTAGAACAACACTCCAAACGAGGACAGAAAAAATGACACAATAAAAATAATTGAAAAAATACTGTAGACGAGACTGAGCAGGTATAGGGTCGCAAGTGTCATAATCAAGCCCCAACCTATGACGTTCCGTTCAACGGGGGTATGCTTTTCCAACAACAGAAGACTATTGCAAGCGTAGCAGGTGTACAGCACCGGGTCGTCGTTTGCGGAACCGGTCCTCAGTGCGTCCCCACCGCATTTAGGGCAGCTATTATCAACAATCATAAGACCTCAGATGGAACAGGTGTGTCGTCAAGAAGCGACGGCATCACAGGCTTTTAATCCCCTATTGGGGCGTGCGTTCAATGAGAGAGGAGGCAGGCGTTCGCGCGAGAGGTGCTTGCATCGTGCAGGCTGATTCAATCCATTGAATCTAGATCTTAAATCACCCAGCCTAAAAATCAACCGTTTAAGGAAATTATGCTTAATCGATAATCGCGCTTTAGCTAGGTGTGAAGTGTATTGCGCATACAGGGCACCCATTTGAGATATTTGTATTGAGGTCCACCAGACCGTAAGATGATGAGCGCTGAATAACTCCTTGGACCGCTCACAATCGACAAAGACGCCCGCCCATGTACAAGATAGTCACCCTACTCCTCCTCTCACTCCTCAGCCCCTTGTCTTTTTCATTCGGCGGTCTTGGGCACGAACTGGTATGTGACATTGCCTGGCGTGAAATGAACGATAACAGCCGCGCAGAAGTCATCAAAATCTTAAAACACACTCGGTATGCGACGTTCGCGGAAAGCTGCGTCTGGGCCGACAGCATTCGCGAGAACAATGACTACAAACACCTGAAGCCTTTCCACTACGTTAATGTTGAAAAGAGTGCGACGAAGGTGATATCAGGTGCGGTGTGCGAAAATAAGGGCTGCGTCGTAGATGCGATTGCAGCTTACTCGAAAGTGTTGGCCGGTGACACGCTGACGGCACGCGAACAAGGTCATTATTCCAGTAGGCGCCACGAGGCCTTGATGTTGTTGAGTCACTTTACGGGGGACGTTCACCAACCCCTGCACGTCAGTTACGCCTTGGATTGGGGCGGCAACAAAATTAAGGTACGTTACCAGGGCCACAACACCAACCTGCACAACGTCTGGGACAGTGGTCTGATCAATGACGGCATACAAGCACCTTGGCGTGAAGCGGGAGCCGAGCTTGCGGAGGAAATAACCGATACAGACCGGACAGCTTGGCATGAACCGTCCCCCCTGGTGTGGGCTAACGAATCCTTAGCCATCACACGTAGTATTTACCTGACGCTGCCCAACAGAGGCAATCCAAAGAAGCTTAAAGAGGATTATTTCAACAGCCATTTTAACACCCTCCACACCCGTATTTTGATGGCGGGTTTTCGGCTGGCTCGCTCTTTAGACAGGGTTCTCAATCAGCCTCCCGCTCCAGTGGAAACCCCAACTTCCGTAACACCCTAGGGTGGCAAGCATTACGAGGGCGTGGACGGTCTCAGTGGCAATCACAGCCCAAGAGCACAAAATACCGCTATAAATATTTGGTTATTTGCACGGTGTTGACCTACATCGCACCTTGAATAAAACCTAGCCTAAATAAACACAAGATAAACATCCCAAAATAAAACAAAGTAATCACAAAATTAACTACGACTATGCGAGCGAAATTTAACTTGTTGTATGCCCAATATACAGCTGTATAATTTTCAGCAAGTTGCATTTTACCTCGCTTGACTTGTTTAATAAGACGTACGAAAACGAACAAGCCTAAAAACAAACTAATTATTGCTGCCACAATGACTAAAATTTGACTCATAATCTTAATTCACCCATAACCGTTCTTTTTTGCCTCGGCCTTATCTCATTGGTCGCGGGCGATGATTGATGCATAGTATGACATCCCGCTACCTGCATTGCTAAAAGCGGTAACTTGACGACGCTAGCCAGTTGCTCCCCACTATGGGTCTGGCAAAACCATAACTAAGCTCATTTTCTGCACTGGTAGCTCGAGGATTACCTTCGTTGTAACAAATTTCATCTGTCACATTCTTAGCGTTTAACTGGACAGAGAATGAAGAATTATTGTTATAGATTGCACCAATATCTAAAACCCCACAAGAAGGGAATTCTACAATATTGTCATTCGCCGCAAAACGCTTACCTAGATAATGATAGGCCAAAAACACATTTAAATACCTGGTGAGATGAAATGTTGGAGTAATCCGCAATTGCTAATCGGGCATGCGCGCAGGTCTGTTGCCCTCCCAGTGTTGCAGAGCTTCACTTGCGGCCTATCTAAGCCACTTACAACAATATCTGAAATACAGTCTGCCCCAGGCGCTTGAAATCCGGAGGATTTGGGGTCAAGTCTTGCCTTTTGCCCCATCTCTGATAGCGCAAAAGACAAGACTTGACCCCACGCTCTAACATCCTTGGGGCCTAGATGAAGAAGTACGCCAAAGCAAAGCTCTGCCAAACCGACAAGACGGACTTTGAAGCTAAGAATGTTCGAGGGACAAAGTCCTTGATCGGCTCACAGTCAATCGTGCGCTCAGGCCAAGACAGAGATATTTAAATTTTCCGAGATGTTTTACAATCCAGTCAAACGACGACGTCACAGCAGAGGTATTTCTCCAATGTCGTGTGAAAAACAACCATTTTTCCAGACTAAAAATGTCTAATAAATCCTGGAAACCCCAAATCGAGAACCGTTTTATGAACACATATTCTTTGAGTGAATCAATACAAATAATCAGTGCCGTAGGCGTCATTGCCTCAATGTTGTATTTAGCAATCCAAATAAAACAGAGCACTACTTCGGCAAGATCAAATACTCAGCAACAGCTTACAGAGCGAATTCATAATCGCCTTCTGTTGGTCGCCACCAACAGCGAATTGGCGGGCTTGATTAGTTCAGACTGGGAAACAACAAAATTTACCGATGTTCAGAAGACACAAATTTCCTACTGGCTATCGGCTATCATTACAGACATCAAAGGTATACACACTCAATACAAATTGGGCCTAGTTAGTAAATCGACCCTACAAGGAAGAATCACTGTCATTAAACACGGTGTATTTAAAACAGATATTGCTGTCATGGTTTGGGATAACATCAAAGGTGAATCAGAGCCTGAATTCATCCGGTGGTTCGAGAAACATATAATTAATAGTTGAGTTAATGCACCTAACCACCTCAGAAAGAGACCGCTCTTGATGAGCGGTCTATTCGTTATTAGAAGTTTTTTAGACACTAAGGTTTTGCTAGCTGCGTATGTTCGATAATTTGTTGTTGCATTTTCTCAAGTCGGCCCAGTATAAATTGCTCATTCGATTTCTTAGCTACAGCCATACCCCGTTCCACGATAGGTTTCGCTTGCTTATACCTCTTTGCCATTAATAGTAATTCAGCATAGCTATCATAGGCATTTGCCGATTGCGGAAACAACTCAACACTCAAGGCCATAATAGCAAGTGCGGCCAGTTCTTGCATGTGATTCAATCCGTAACCTAGGCCAATCAACTCTGATTCCTTGGCAATGAACTCACCACTTTTCACTCGGCTTTTATAGTCCTTAATGGCAGATTCGTATCCTTTCGAAGACATTTCGGCTGAGAGCCACCATAGGCTAGGAAATTTCAATGGTTTGTGTTCAGAGGCATTGATTATATACTCGCGAATTTCGCTCAAAGTTGAATTTCGCCCATCTCTTGAAAGAAGTACGATGAACAAGTCTTTGTCTAAGTCGATAGATTTAAGAGCATAATGGCTGGGGTAGGTACCGGGATGCCAAACCTGATTCAAGCTACCGTCGCTATTGGATTTGTAGGCTCCGAAGTCAAAGTAGGCACTTCCCTCACCACCCAAGCTAGGTTTAACAATAGCCGAGCTTAATACTTGCTTAGTAAAAAAGGTATTGTTCCACAGAGCTTTTTCCCATAGATACAGATCTGAGGCTGTTGTGTAAGCTGTAACTCCATCTATTGCTAAGGGTTTTTCACCAAAGGCAATTAAAGGCTGGTGGTCCTCAATATTATCGCGAGCAAAAGCACTTTTCATGCCTGCGGGTTTAAATATATTTTCTTCAATATAATTTTTGTAAGACTGCCCGCTAGTCTTTTCAATAATCAACGCGCGTAACACAACAACCAAATTACCGTAGGAAAAACCCTCGCCTGGTAGGTATTTCAGCTTTTTTACCGATTTTATTTGCTCAATAACGTCAGCTGTCTGCATCCCAGTTGCAAACTTTATTTCCCCGAGCCCGGCAGTGTGAGTGAGCAAGTGCTCAATGGTTATGGCTGAAGCCCAATCTGGTAGCCACGAGATGTAATCTATAACCTTGTCGCTGTATCGTATCTTGCCCTGCTGTTTAAGTAACATCAGGGCAACCGTAGAAAACTCCTTGATCACAGAACCCGGTGCAAAGCGGTACTCAGAGTTTAAATGTACCTTTTGTTCTTTATCAGCAAAACCAATAGACCGTTGATAGATAACATCCTTAGAGTTAGCAACTAATACGGTTCCGCTAAAACCTATTGCTTCGTTAGCCGCAATAACAATATCATCAACAATAGGTTGGTATCTCAGCAGTTTGCCCGGTGAGACTTGAACAGAAGGTTCTTGGGAATGTACACAGGCTATTGCGGCGTATGATAAAACAAGCATCGCACACGTTTTTGCTAGGGTATTCATCATCAACTCTTTGTGGCTTAGTGGTCATTTGCTTAGCAAGACGACGAGCAGCCATCTACTAATTGATTAGTTTTGTTACTTTAACGGTTTCGGCGGCCAGCATCAACTAATTCATTAGTTTTAAGGTCTCCACCATCACTAGGGGTCAAGTCTTGCCTTTTGCCTTGTCGTAAGAAAGGCAAAAGGCAAGACTTGACCCCCTGATATACTTATAAGGGAGGTGAAGAGTGTTTAGGGAAGCTTACAGAAAATCTAGCACCGGGCAGCTTATCAGAACTGCAAACATCGACCTCTCCTTTATGCCATTCGACAATACGTTTGACAATTGCCAAGCCTATACCATGCCCGCTACTTTTGTGGTTGGTTTCATTGCCTCGTATAAATGGCATAAATATCTTTTCTCGCATCTCAACAGGAACACCATCTCCATTGTCATCAACATTCAATTTTATGATATCTCCCTCAGAAGATAGCTCGACGTTTATCTTTCCATTGCCATATTTGACCGCATTTTGAAGTAGGTTGTTGACTAGTATCCTGATATAGCTTTTATCCGCATGGATAATCACATTCTCGTGAGGAAGTTGAAAGGTGGTTGTATTAGATGCAGAATCAAGTTTTTCAATGCATGTTGCTACCAGCAGGGAAAGATCGAAGTGTTCTTTGTCTAACTGAAGCATCGATTGATTGAGGCGAGAATAGGCCAGCAAAGTCTCGACCAAGGAGGTCATGTCGTCTACGTTGTCACTGATTTTTTTCTCAAAACGACGTCGTAATACTGGGTCCTCTTCTTCCTGCAATGTATCTACACCAAAACGAATTCGGGCCAATGGGGTTCGCAAATCGTGTGATACAGCACTACTGAGTAATTTCACATCACCAAGCAAATTTTCAATCCTCTGTGCCATGTGATTAAACTCCAGCTCTATATCTCGGATATAGGAAAAAGAACTTAGCTTAACCCTTTGCTTCAACTCCCCTCTTCCGAATGACTTCGCGGCCTGTCTTAGTGCAAGCAATTGCTTAACGAGTGGAAATGCCCAGAGGAAAAAGAGCGACAGTAAAACGATATAGAACAAGGACGTGAACAGGTAATTTAGTGAATGGTCGACTTCCCGACCGCTATCCAAGGAGGCGTTTAAAACCAACAGCTTATTAATTTGTACCAAGTAGAAGTAGTAGCTTAAATGGTTGCTGGTTTCGAGGACCAAAGGCGTACCCTGACGGACACCGTCTAGCAGCTGATCTGGTAAAGGAGATTCACCGAGCTCAATGATTTCTAATCCATATTGCTGCGTGTATTGCGTAGCGCTTTGTTGAAATTTTTGCCATTTGTGAACAAATTCCTGACTATTTGGTAGCTCGTCCAGGGTCTTGGCCAAAGTTAATCCAAGTTGCTCTATAGCATGGGTCTTATCGCGGGTAGATACCTGTTCATCATTGTAGTATTGGTCGTAAAGTTGGTCAAACAGCCAACCTAAACTAACGCTGGCAACCAAGGCGACTAATAATAAGGAAATTGTTAATCGACGCACTTAGCTACCACGCATCTTTGGCAAAGAAATACCCTTTACCCCAAATGGTTTTAATCCGAAAGGGTTGCTCCGGATTATCATGAAGCTTCTTCCGCAATCTAGATATTCGCAAATCAATTGAACGATCAAAACCATCATAGTCAAACCCTCTTAACTCACTGACTAATTCACCTCGCGAGACGACCTTCCCCGCGCTTTTGGCTAGCAGCCACAAAACATCGAATTCCTTGGACGATATCTTTATTTTTACGTCATCCAAAGAAACCACCATAGCCTGGCGGTCAATTACAAGATTGTTGAATTGCAAGCTACTATTTATTTCACCAACATCAGGGCTTTCATTTTCTTTCCTTGACACGAGCTCTTGTCGGTCCACATGTTTGCGTATTCGCGCCAACAATGCCCTTGCTCGGACGGGCTTGGTTAGGTAGTCGTCAGCCCCCATCTCTAAACCCAAAACCTCGTCGATTTCCTCATCTCTGGCGGTAAGCATGATAATCGCGTTGGTAAAATTTGGGCGCGCAGCCTTACATACATCCAATCCGTCTAGGCCTGGTAGCATACCATCTAATATAACGATGTCGGGATTATGCGCTTGTATCAGAGCAAGAGCTTCGTCGCCTCGATAGGTGAGCAAGACGTGATAATCTTTATTAACAAGATAGTCTCGCATCCATTGCGCCAACTCTTGGTCATCTTCAACAATTAGGATCTGGGGCTTTCGTGGGTTCATATTATATTCAAAGCCTCTAAAACATTCGCCATGTAGATCGGGATTTAGCATTGCGCTTATAGATCCATGCCATTTCCAATTCTTTTGATATGGTGACGCCGCCAGTCTTACTTTCTCGCAAGCGGAATAATACATTTTTTCGAGCTAACACTTCACGTTCAAACCGCCCATTATCTGATTTACTCCAGCATTTTAGTGGGTCAGTCTGTTGAGAGGAATAAAGGCAATATTCACCTTTATTCTGCGCCTGCCAGAGTAACTCTACATCGACATAACAAGTCTTTCCTTGGTGTATCGCAACACATTGTGAGGGTTTTAGTTTAAGTGTAAGTTCATTCGCTGCGGTAGGAGCAGTGTTCATCGCTACAATGCCTACAAGTAGCCAAAGATTAATGATCCGATTATCACGTAGTAAGGATGCGATCTTTTGGTGGATTTTAACAGAGATTTTCATTTTATCTCCCCGTTAAAATACATAGCTAAAAAGAAAGCCGAATTCTGTGACATTCTCAGCTCTACCGTCTATTTTCGAAAATGCTCGCATTACGGGACTCTGACTAACTTCATCTGATACGTCGGTATATCTTAGATAACTTTCAAAAAGAACATTTTTGCTCACTGGGTAACTCACACCCACCTGAGTAACCACGTCGAAGCCGCCATCGGCTTGGTAGGGGCCCAATTGAGGCTCGTTCTTCGCTATAATTTCGTCGGAAGTTGAATAGTAATAGTTGTTGATTTCTTCAGAACGGTAGGTGACACCCACAAGAGCATGAAGCTCCCAGTTTTTAAGTTGCCAAGACCGGCCTATCCAAGCACTCGCAAAAATACCATCGTCGTATTCGTCATTGAATGAGTACGGTGCAAAGATAAATTGAATGGTGGCTTGATCGTAAGTTCCGGTGGTTCTCAATCCCAGCATACGGGTGTATTTCCCGTCCATATGCAGAATTTCAATATCGGAATTTTCACTATTGCCATTATTAAAACCAAAACCCATTTCAGTGCTGCCATGGGCTTGCATTCCATGAAGATCAAAACTCCAATGCTCAGTATTGTAAAAATTGTAGCCTACGCTATTACCTATACTAAGCTCATTAGCGCCATGAGATGCTTCGATATATATGCCATTTTCGAATTGATAACGGCCGCTAAGGAACAATGCGCCCCCATCTTTTTTGTCGTGGAAAGGTGTTTCTTCATACTTGTAGCCGTAGCCTATCTTTAGGTAGCCACCACTCCTACTATTTTCATCGCTCGAATCTACCTTAGCTTCATCTGCGTATGAAGATACCGGGTTCAACAATACCGCGCCTAGCAACAAGCCAGATATAATTCCGCGTACATTCGTGTTCATGTGTTCATCTCATTTATGTTAATTGGTAGGCTCATACTAACGAGGCCGCCCAATTAAAGTCGTACCACTACTTATCAAACTGTATCAAATTGTATCGATTCTTCCGTATTTCAAAGAGCTTGGGGTCAAGTCTTGCCTTTTGCCTTTGTTACAATAGGCAAAAGGCAAGACTTGACCCCAGTGTTGGTACAGATTTTACGTCAGTCTAGAATCCAAGCTTTGTCTTTTTGATTCTGGCTAATACTGGCGCGGTTAGGCTACTTAGGTACAAGTAATTATCCGTCTCCCAAGCTCCAGTGGTAGCAGGATATGCCCCCTCCGGATCTTGTAGATCAAATAAGACCTTTCCCATTTCATCAATTGCAATTATGTGACCATAGGGTTCGACGTTCGGCCGCATAAATGGGGGCAAGCGCTGAATCACTTTACGCAAAAAGGGTTTTTCGGACAGGTCATCTAATATTTTTGAGCGAGGTGATGTTAAGCCAAACCAATAACGACCATCCAGGCCGCGATGAACATTATCTGGAAAGCCAGGAAGGTTCGAAATCAACACTTCACTCTCCCCCGCCTTCTCTCCTTCCAACCAATGTTTCCAAATACGGTAACTGCCTGTTTCCGCAACTAATAGAAAGTCTCCGGCCTCAGAACTTGTCACGCCGTTTGCAAAACTCAAATTTCGCATTCGCACAGAGGTGGTCTTGGTCACCGGATCGAATTCTATGATACGACCATATAGGCCATGTTCGATGATATCCAACAAACTTGCGTTAAGAGTGTTGTTCGCTTCCTTGGCCGAAAATTTGGTTGAAGCGTCACTGAAATAAATTTTCCCATTGGGGGCAACAACCACATCGTCTGCGTACACAATAGGAACGCCTTCGGCGCTTGTTGCCTCAACAGTGATTTTGCCCTCAACAGTGATCTTCTGCAAGCCAATAAATGCATTGGCGACCCATAAGTTTTGCGCCTCATCAAAGGCTATTCCTAGTGGGCGTCCACCAACATTAATCCAGCGTTCAATATTATTTGAACCCGCTTTTAATCTAAGCACCCAACCTTCGTGTGTTGTTGTGTAAACATCGCCCTGTGCATTCGTTGTTATCGCTTCGGGGCCATGCATTCCATCAATTTGCAGGGAGTCAAACTCAGAGAGATGCGAGTTGGGCTCATACTGGCCCGCTAATTCGGGTTGAGTGGGAGCGTCCCAGGATTTAGGGTCAACTGGCACTGGCCATGCGACCAAATACAAGGCAATGATGAGTAGTAGTGACAGAAAAAACTTAGCAAAAAAATTCAACTTTAATGTACTCCAATTACGCCACTAACAAGAAAATGGCTGGGTTAGTTAAAACGGATGGTTTGGTGCGCGTAATACCTAATTGAATGCTCATTACTCAAGACCCTTTAAGCTAACTTACGCGAGATTTTCCACACAGCGAAGAACCTCCGCCTGATAAGTTTTGCCGCGCTCATTAAAGAGATCTAGGATGTTGAGCGAAGTAGGAACATAAGCAAATCCAATGTCGTGCTCTGGGTGCCATTGAAAGATGGAACCGCCAAGTCCCAGCCAGCCATAGAAACCTTCACGACCTTTATTCAAGGCGCGGCCTAAATCGCTATCGACTGTTTGCGAGCCAAACAGTGCGACACCTCCTTGGGTAAAGCTGGCTTTACCAAAGGCCATATCTTTTTCCAGCGGTGCATGGTGGAGAGCATCCCATGCCTCCTTACTGATCAAGTTTTTATCCTCTAGTCGCCCTTTAGCCGCCATTAACGCCGCTAGTTTGGCGAGCCCGCGAGCGGATGCGTTAACATTGGCAGAGGGCGTTTCACCTCTCACAACCCTGCTATCGTTAAAAAAAGCGACGCTTTTCATACCCACAAAGGGAGGTGGCGCGCCTTTGGTTGAACGCTTACTGACGCCTGGGAGCATCTTCATTAATCGACTGAGGGTTTGGAAAATGTTGCGCTCAACCCGACGACCCATAATTGTTGGTTTGAGGCTTTCTTTAAATTGATACTTCATCGATAAAGGCGTGACGGGTACAACGCGAGGAATATGAGCTTCGTCAACACCAATAAAAATATCGGCGCCTAGGAGTCCATTGACGTCCTCCGATATAAATTCGCCAATCGTTCGTCCTTTTGGGTCAACACGCCTAAACAGTTCGTTGACAATCCAACCTCGAGTGACGGCATGATATTCACGGTCACTGCTGCCTTCCCGAAACGCTTGAGGATGGGATTCAATGATCGCTCCAATTTTATTCTGCTTTATATTCTCGCGAAGCAAATCGCTTGGATCTATAGAAACCTTAAACGCCGCGAGCCCTGCTTCATGCCGCATGAGATCGGCAACTTTCAATTCACCTTTGCCTGCAGCGCCGAATTCAGGCCAGTATTCACTTATTTTCTTGTCGTAGGCTAATAGGCCTTGGCTAACTAAGCTTGCCAAGGCAATGGCTTCTAAACTCTTGCCGCTACTAAAAATATTCGATATTGAATCACTGCCAAAGTTGCATTCCTTAGCAGGCGACCCCCATAGATCAACAACCTTTTTCCCTTTGTGATAAATGCAGAGCTGGATACTCCTCTCCGCTAGCGTACGAAGATTGTGCTCAAAGAGGGCTTTCACAGGTTCAAAGCCCGGAGCTACGCTCCCGCCAATTTCTACGGTGTTGAGTTCAATCATGTATTAGTTTGTTCCTATAGTTTTTATTTTTATTTGTTAGATTTTGAGACGATGACATGAGGCCCAACACCTTCGATGTCAAACTCTTTATCGTCAATATTATATTCAGACTTCCGATAGAATTCCTTGGCTGACAATCGTGCATTGGCCCACACATAATTGGCTTGATTTTTAAAAGCATAAACTTCGGCGTTCTTCAGCAATTTCGCCCCAGCGCCTTTTCCCCGTGCCTTCGGGTGCGTGGCCATAGCCCTAATTTGAAAGCCGACACCACTGAAATCAGCGTGTTCGCGGCGGTAAATCGAGACAATGCCAATCAGGTCATTACTGCCAAAGGCTCCATAATGTTTGGTAAGGGAATCGTCATCACCGGGAAATTTACAGTCTTCAAGAGAACCATTGGGTCGTAATACCCTTAATCTGAGTTCAAGGGTGTCTTGAGAAGTTATTTCTCGAATTTCCATATGCTCTCTATAAAGGCCTGGGGGTTATTCAGAAGATTAGAGCTCCATCCATCGCTTTAAACACCAACGGGAACAGCCCCAAATTCACTTTCTTATTATGACAAGACAAAGATAACCCAACGCTAGCGCACAGGCAATTACACCTCTCTGCCCCTTAAGTGTTCTATAGAAAAATCTGGATATTTGACTAGACTGTATATGTAGGCCATACAAATAGCGGCAGAACCTGAACACAAGGGAATTTTTCGTGGACTTCGCGTCGAAATTTACAGGCTTAACAGTGGGTGTAATCAAGACGCTGCCGGGGTTTTACTGTGCAACTATTGGCGCGCAAAGCCTCATTGCTGACTCAAACTCCAGCAATTCAGCGGCTTTGGAGCATGTACTGGTGACCGCCACCAAAAGTGGTGCCGTTGACCTACAAGGTGTTCCCCTGGCAATCACTGCCATTTCCGCAGATGAGCTGGACCTATCAGGTATTGATAGCATCAAAGACCTGCCTTTATTAGCCCCCGGAATAATGGTCAGCCAGAATGCCAGCTACGGCCAGATCTATATACGAGGGATTGGCACCAACAATGTATTCATCGGCGGAGACCCTAGCTCCACAGTTCACTTGAACGGCGCTTATTTGGCGAGGCCTTCCTCCGTATTTACAGAGTTTTTGGAGTTGCAGCGCATAGAGGTGCTACGAGGCCCACAGGGCACGCTCTACGGGCGTAATTCCACCGGTGGAACCATCAATATAATAACCTTGAAACCTAGTGATGATTACTTCAGTAAGATATCGGCAGAACTTGGAAGCTACGATAAAACTGCAATTAGCGTTTTTGTTAACGGCCCGCTGGGCGCCAGTGGTCTAGCGGCTAATGTCGGAGTGTCACATAAGCAGCGAGACGGCTATATCAATGTCACCTACCCCGATAATGCCCAGGGCAAGCTAAATGATGAGGACCGCCTGAAAATTCAAAGTGCCTTGACTTGGGCGCCTTCAGAGGAACTCTCCATAGAGTTGACCATGGACTATTTTACGGGTGACGAGACACCGCCAACGCACAAGCCAAGCGGGCAAACATCAACAGGGGGTGCACCGCCCGCTTCGCTTACTCCAACTCATATCAATGACCCTTGGCGAGTGGCGCTCTCAACAGCACCTGATTTCCACGAAGAGAATGGAGGTGCAAACATCAAACTGGAGTGGCAGATAAACCAAAACTCCCGCTTAAGCTCTATCAGCAGCTACCGTCAGCTTGATTTCGATCTACTGGCAGATACCGATTATTCGGATCGTGCAGCTCTCATTACGGCTATTAGTGAAGAGCAAACTCAGAGCTCTCAGGAATTCCGCTACAACTACGCGCAAGGCGATTTCGCTTTTATTGCTGGCTTATATTATTTTGAAGAACAATACGAATCAGACATCTCGGTGCAAATTCTCATCGCTGATCGCACGGTATTTCATCCCCGCCAATTAGAGGCCGACGCCAGTGCAGCCTATATAGATGCAGCCTGGCAGTTTCATCCCCAGTGGAATGCTAGTTTTGGCGCACGCTACAGTAGGGAAAAAAAATCTTTGATGGGGCAATCAGTAATCACTACTGCTGGCTCGGGTATTGAATTGCCAGGTAACCCAGACTCTGAAAGCTGGACAGATTTTTCACCCAAGGTGGGGATCAGCTATCAACCCTCTGAGCGTCTAATGTTGTATGCCAGTATCACTGACGGCTTCAAGAGTGGCGGCTTTAATTTTTCTGACAACCAGACTTACGAACCCGAAACAATTCGCTCCTACGAAGTTGGTTTCAAATCGGAATTTCCCGAGCAAAGGATCCGGCTCAATGCCTCCGCTTTTTATTATGACTATACAGATTTACAAGTGCTCAGCTTCATTCCTGAGGCAGGCGCCGTACGCATTAGTAACGCGGCGGATGCGGAGATAAGGGGGTTAGAACTTGAATTACTCATGTACCTGAACGATCAATGGCGTCTTTCGGCTAATATGACCTCTCTGGACGCGGTTTACGTGGATTACCTTACTCGTCGAGCAAACACGCTGATAGATATTGATGTTTCTGGTAATCACTTGAATAGCGCACCTGAATCAAGTTTTTCTCTGGTCTCAGATTACACCCAAGCCCTTAGTGGTGGCAGTATTCTCTACCGGTTAGAAAACTTTTGGCAGGACACCGCCTACTTTACTGCTTTTAACGATGAGGCTAGCCGTCAGAAGCCCTATAACGTTATCAACGCCAGCATCCGCTACAGTGCTTCAGGAGGGCAATGGAACGTGCAGCTTTACGGCAAAAATCTGGCTAACAAAGCTTATACTACGGCTAGCCAAGATTTCTCTCCCACGGGTGTTAATGAATTAATCAGCCCTCCTCGCACTTTTGGTATTAAAGGAACTTATCGATTTGATTGAGCTTTGTTGTCGAGCTGCAATCGGCCTGCTGCTGATACTATTGACGTCTTCACTGTTTGCGTCTGAATTGATCATTGATCCAGATAGCCGCAAGCAGTCAATTACCGCTGCCAGCGAATTTTTACAAACAGATATAGATTTGACACTTGAACAGGTGCAAAAGAAAAGTAGCGGCGTTGAACCAGATGAATGGAAGCCGACAAATACCCAGAGCTTTAATCGCGGCTTTTCGCCCTCTGGGTTTTGGTTTCGAGTGAAGCTGGTTAATAACACTGAGTTTGAAATCAGGCGGATCATCCAATTAGACAGACCCTACGTTGATATTCTAGATGTATATCTGATCGACCATGGGCAAAATGAACAGAATCGTCTGAGCCAATATTCCCTTGGTGACTGGAGGCCCAGTAGCAAGCGGGTAATAGACCAGCAAGTTATGGCTACGCCTCTAAGTATAGAGGCCAAAAGCTCAAAAATGCTTTACGTTTATGCCAACAATCACGGCGCGTCTGCGCACTTTATTTTTACCCTTTGGAAACCATTAGAGTTTTACGATAACAAACTAAAACAAGATGTTATAAATCTACTGTTTCTCGGTGGGTCTTTATCTTTAATTATTTATAATCTTTTCCTATTCTTCTCCTTAAGACAAACCTCATACTTATATTACGTTGCGTATGTACTTTGTTTCTCCTACACCATAGCTTCAATTCTTGGTTACCCACAATGGGCCGCAAGTGACATGATGAATTCTGTTCATCAACTACTATTTATACTGTCAGTCGCATTTTCAAGGATATTTCTATATCTGTTTACGCTCAGTTTTCTGCGTCTGAAAGTGCGTTCGCCGCGCTTTCGAAAAGCCATAATAGCCCTAGTGATTCTGGAATCAAGCCTAATGCTGTGCCTTTCTGGCTCATTCTTAAGTGAAAGCTACACTTTGTTTTCACATATTTATGGCATCATAGGAATGCTCTACCCAATACACGGAATACTCCCCTTGCTGGCGGGAATATACCTTTGGAAGAAGGGCATTAAAGATGCGCGTTTTTTCACCATTGCCCTGCTCGTTTTTTCAATGACAATTCTTCTAAACTCCTTATCTGTCAATGGACTGCTTGAATTTAATAACTATATAGTTCGTTTTATGCAAATTGGTAGCTTACTAGAAATGCTCCTTCTCTCTTTTGCTCTAGCCGACAGAATTAACATTGCCAGAGAAGTTGAGCAGCAGTTAGCACAAACACAGCAACAACTCTTCAACAGCCAATTGCAAAGCGTTGAAGACAAGCACAAAGTGGAAAAAGCCGAGCTTGCCAGCCAAGCGAAGAGCCAATTTTTGGCCTCCATGAGCCACGAAATTCGAACCCCGATGAACTCAATTTTGGGGTATGCGCAACTGCTACTGCTAGGGCGAGATTTAAGTGACGAACAAAAAAGGCAGTTAACAGTGATTAATCGTAGTGGTGATCATTTGTTAAGCTTGATCAATGACGTGCTTGATATGGCGAAAATTGAATCTGGGCAGATATCCATCAATGCGGGAGACTGCAATGTACACGCATTATTGGACGACGTATTTGAAATGATGCGGCTTCGCGCCGAAGACAAAGACTTGTCAATACAGCTGCACAAAAGCGAGAATATTCCAGCACATATATTTATCGATGGAGCAAAGCTTCGGCAAGTCTTAATAAATGTCATTGGCAACTCCATCAAGTTCACCAATTTTGGTGGTGTCATCATTCGTGCGAGCGTCGTTGAGCCCAGTGAACGCGTCGAGGGCAGCAGCTCAAACGAACCCATCATGAAATTTGAAATTGAAGACACCGGCGCAGGTATTTCAGAAGAGCAACACGCCAGTGTGTTTTCGAAATTTGTCCAAACTGAGAGTGGTATTCGCGATGGCAGCGGAACCGGTCTGGGCATGCCAATAAGTTTGCAATATTGCCAACTGATGGGCGGCGACCTAACCTTCACCAGTGAAACAGGAGAAGGCTCCACCTTTGTCGCGACGATCGTGGCTACCTTGGCCGAGGAAACTGCTAGTGATTACGTTACTGACAATCGCCTTATCAGCGGCATAAAATCCATTCGTGGAGGTCGGAAAGCAGAAGATTTGCGGATTCTAATTGTTGACGATATGGCTGACAACCGGAACTTACTGATGGCATTGATAGAACCCCTAGGCCTGCGTTGTGATTGCGCCATCAATGGTGAAGAGGCGATCACTCGCTTCATTCGTGACAAACCAGATCTAATCTTTATGGACATTCGCATGCCCAGGCTAGATGGCCTGACGGCAATAAAGCGTATTCGTTCCCATTCAACGGGCAAAGACATTGTGATTATCGCCATCAGCGCCAGCGCCTTCGATTCCGATCAACAAAAAATCCTCAGCTCAGGGGCTAGCGACTTTATTCGAAAGCCGTTTAAAACCCAGCGGGTTTATAAAATATTAAAAGAGTCACTAGGCTTAGAATACCAATATACTGAGGAGCATCATACCGGGAAATTGCAGGGTGGGGGCGAGTTTGCCTATGAGAGCAAGCAGGTTCCCGTGGCACGAAGAGACACCCGTGACCATTCTATTGTTGAGGGTTTACTAATTTTAGTAGTCGACGACAACGAACTGAACACTCAACTGTGCAGTATGCAACTTAGTAAGCTTGGGTATAACTGTGATTGTGTTTTGAACGGATTCTCAGCCATAGGCGCTCATGTGAAGCATCAATATGATCTCATTCTCCTAGACTACGAGATGCCCGAGATCAACGGCCTAGAAACGGCCAAGCTCATTAGAGACTGGGAAAAGGCTAACCACGTATCTCCCTGCACCATTGTCGCCTTGAGCGGTCATGCAGGCCAGCCAGAAAGACTTCTGGCGGAGACCGCAGGTATGGACGGTTTTGCGGTGAAACCTCTAAAACTAGATGGTTTACAGAAGCTGCTTGAGGAATATGCAAGAGCCGGCCACCCTCAAAGTAATTAATTGTATTTAGCTGTGGCCGCATCCACTAAATCTATTAAGTTTGAATACCTTTATATTTTGCGTCTATGTGGGAAACGCCATTGAAGCGCGACCATCTTTTTCCTTGGCGGTTTGGAAGGCAGGTCGCTCATAAACGCGCCTCAACCAAGATTTTACTTTTGGATACTCGGCCGTTATATAGCCACGCATGCTTGCAGATTCTATAGGGTAGCTTAACAGTATGTCTGCGCTCGTTAAATTTTCACCGCCGAACCAGACTGCCGTCGCAAGATCTTTTTCCGCCATTTCCAAAATTTTGACTAGGCGTGTTTCAATGAAACCTTTAGATGCTTTGTTCAAAACGGGGCGCACAATCAAATTAATTAAGGACGGAACCCGCTCTTGAATAATTCGAAAAATACTATCAATTAGCATCAAAGGCATAACGGAGCCCTGTGCAGAATGCCACCAAAACAGGTGCCTTGCTCGGTCACTTGAGCTGGCGTTCGGATTGATCAATTCATTTGGGTGTAAATCGAGAATGTATTCAATGATTGCACTGGTTTCGGCCAGCACTAACTCTCCGTCTGTTATCACTGGCGCAGTGCCTAGAGGCGAAATGGCTTTATACTCCTCTGGTGCTAGATGGCTTACCGGGTCTCGATTATACTTTTTCAGTTCATATTCTACCCCTAACTCTTCTAGCAACCACAAAACCCTGAATGATTGGGAATACTCTAAATGATGAAGTGTAATCATGGATTTCTCATTTACTGTTAATTTAATGAAGACCTAATCAGCTTAGGATTTTTCGCAGCCGCGTCAATGGCCGATCTGCGCATTTAACTTAAGTGCTTAATTGCCCTAAATTAATACCCACGACACTTACTTGGGCAAGTTCCCAAGAATTTCCTGTTTGAGCTTATCTGGGTTATTGCGTAATTTCTTTATGAACTCTTGCGGCACTTCAGTTTCGGCGTCATATTTCTCCGCCCAGTCCATCATAGCCAGCATCATCGGCATTAGTTCCTTACCTTTCTGAGTCAGCGCATAGATGAATCTGGAGCCCTTGAGGGGGTCTCTTAACTTGCTAATGATGCCATTACTTTCTAGGTCGGCCAGACGGGTTGCCAGCACATTGGTGGAAATCCCCTCTCCCGCCTCTGCGAAATCGTGATAATGCTTGCGACCTTTGAACATCAAGTCGCGAATAATGAGAAAGCTCCACTTGTCTCCGAACTGGCTCATGCCAAAGCGTACGGGGCAGCCGGACCAATCTTTTGTGTTTTTATCAACCATAGTGTGATCTTAACGTACTGAAATAACACTTGTAAATATAAAGCGAACTTACTTGAACTCCCCCCACTCGACTATCTAGTGCTACTATATAAAGCCACATCAACAAGATGCAAAATAATTATAATTTGGAGTTCAATCGATGAAGCTAGCCTATAAAATTACTCTAGGTGTATTTGGATTACTGGGGCTCGGAATACTGTATTTGGGCTTTATTCTTAGTAATACCGATGATTGCCCCACGAGCCCTATGCTTGTCAGTGGCAGTGAAAAGATGAAAGCCGTTGTCTATCGCTGCTATGGCTCACCGGAAGTTCTCGAGTATACCGATATTGAAAAACCGAAGCCTGAGAACCATCAACTCTTGGTTAAAGTTCATTCAGCTTCCGTAAACCCACTTGATTGGCACTATATGAGAGGCACCCCATACGTTATGAGGCTCATGTCTGGCCTTGGGGCGCCGGAGACCAATAGTCTTGGTGTGGATTTTTCCGGTACTGTGGTAGCCGTGGGTAAAGATGTGACTAAGTTCAAGCCGGGTGACGAAGTCTTTGGCGGTGCAACAGGTGCCTATGCTGAATACCTGACAATTTCCGAAGATAGTGCCGTGGTCATGAAGCCTGCGAATGTATCGTTTCAACATTCAAGCAGTGTTGCAATTGCGGGCATGACGGCGCTACAGGCGCTACGTGACCTTGGTGAAGTTAAACCAGGGGATAAGGTCTTGATCAATGGAGCCTCAGGTGGTGTTGGAACCTTTGCCGTACAAATTGCAAAGTCATTTGGTGCTGAAGTGACCGGTGTTTGCAGCACTCGAAACCTTGCAATGGTTCGTTCAATTGGCGCGGATCATGTGATTGATTACAAAAAGCAGAACTATACTCAAAACGGTGAACAATATGACCTAATCATCGACATGGTAGGCAACCACTCTCTCCTAAGTAATAAAACAGTTCTTAGCCCCAAGGGGAAAATGATCATTGTTGGCGCCCCTAAAGGCGATTGGATTGCCCCCTTTATAGGCCCTATCGGAGCCATGATTTTATCCAGCATTTATGACCAACAATTTGAATTGATTATGGCCAGCTTGCGTAAGGATGACATGCAAACTATAGGCGAGCTGATGAGTGAAGGTAAGCTAACGCCAGTACTTGATAGAAGCTTTTCTTTAGGTGAAACAGATGACGCTATAAGATATTCAGAAAAAGGTCGCGCCAGAGGCAAGATAATAATAGATGTAATCTAAATGAACTGTAGGGCGTGCAAGCTTGTACGTCCTACAAGGAAAGTGTTAAAAGACATTTTCGCTCGATCAAATTCCAGGCACACAAATTTTTTCATCTTTGTTCTAGTGTTGTAATTGTGGATAGCATTAGGCCATCATCAACTCTCTAGCATGAGGAGATCTTATGTCAATTTTCAAAAAAATACTTCTTAGTATCAGTCTCATCAGCAGTGTTATTTTTTTACCCAATAGCTTTTCCGCTGAAACAGTACTCATCACCGGAGCAAACCGCGGTATTGGTCTTGCCTTAGCGGAGCAGTTTCAGGAAGCTGGTTATAATGTTATTGGCACCGCTCGAAAGCCTACTAAAGCCAAAAAACTTAGCGCTTTGGGCGTTCGGCTAGAGCAGCTAGACATTGCCGACCCCACAAGTGTCAGCGCTCTGGCCGAACGTTTAGATGGAGCGGTGATAGACATTCTTGTTAACAACGCGGGCATTGGTGGTCATAGCACCGACGCTTTTTCAGATCTCGACATAGAAAAACTCCACAAGGTTTTTAACGTTAATTCCTTTGGGCCACTACGTGTGACTCAGGCATTACTGCCTAACCTAGATGCCAGTAAGAATAAGCGGGTAGCGAGTATCAGCAGCAAAATGGGAAGTATTGAGCTAAACACATGGGGATGCTGCTTTGGCTACCGAGGCAGTAAAGCCGCGTTAAATAGCTTTAACAAAGTCTTATCGATGGAGTTTGGAAAACAAGGCTTTGTGTTCGTGGTGCTTCATCCTGGCTTTGTTAAAACCGACATGACGAGGGGGCGCGGCAATCTCACCACCAAGGAGAGTTCTAGTGGTTTATTTAAGGTCATCAGTGAGCTGAAAGCTGAAGACAATGGAAAATTTTACGACTACCAAGGCAAACCTTTACCTTGGTAGTTGAATCACTTTGCGCCTTTGCGATTGCGGATAATTGGGTACTTGCCTGTGTTTACGCCACAGCTTGCCAAGTACCCTTAAACCATTACAGTGCTGTGCGGCTTATAGGGGGTATTGAGCGCAAGCGCCCTGCACTTTTTGAGGGTATTCAATGGCTGGCCAATGATCATCTCTCCCTTTCACCAATCGAGCTAATACACCGCACTTGTCTTCAGCACTTGGTAGTCGCTCATCGGCCAACAAGGATTTCTCAATACTTTCAAGGCTAACAATTTCTCCGGCCATTCTAATGCCGCCACCCTCTTTGCTGTCAAACACTAAAAACTTGTCAGAACTCTCGTTATTCCACGACAACCACTGAGTGCCCTGCTCATCCAAACCTTTTCCTGGTTTGCCATGATGAGCGAAGGCCCCCCAGTAATTGCGCATTCTTGCTGACAGCGTTTCCCGGCTAGCCTTGTTGTCTTCGTTATACATTTGACTCCAGGTTTTACTTTTATCTGTAAAACCAAAGACGAAAGGAATCTCCATCCCGTGGCCAGCGCCAATTAACCGGTCAATTTTAACACCTAAGGGCCTTGCTTGTTCGTCCCAATCAAAACGGTAAGCCCAAACTTTGCCTGGCATTGATTGACTGAGCACAGTGGCCATTTTGTCTACACCGTTATATTTCCACATGTCAGAGGGGTATTTTGCAATGGCGTCATACCGCGACTGATCCTTTACAACGATGTACTGGCCGAAATAAGTGTCTACCAATTCAGGGTGCATAAACTGATATAGCTTGTTCTCCTCTCTGTTGGTCCCGGCAATGAGGGTAATATTATTATGGGTGGATGGATCACTAAACAATTCCACCGGATTACCTATAGGCAAAACCACACCATCTGAAAACAAATCGGGGTTTTGCAACCAACTCTTATCGCTATTGTAGCGATAGGTATCCATGATCAACTGACCGGAAAGGCCTCGTAAAAAAGCTTCGCGCTGCTGAGGTTTTTGCGCGGCTACTTCAACTTTTATTTGAGAAAGATTTTTCTCTCCATTCAATAAGTGATGAGCGTACAACTCAGCTTGTTGAGATGAATAAACATGGCCGCCGTCTTCGACATAGTCTGATGCTAATGCCAATGGGCTTAGATTTAGCCCGCCACTTTGAGATATAGCTTTAGTAAATAAACCTTTTGCTAAGGGACTGAGCATTAAGCTGTAGGTATCGTAGCCACCGGCAGATTCACCAAACAATGTCACGTTGCTCGCGTCACCACCAAAGCCCGAAATATTTTCTTTCACCCACTTTAATGACTGAATAATATCGAGGGTACCGTAATTACCGCTAGAATTGAGAGCATTCCGGTCAAAGCCCGAGGCGTCGACGTCGCTAGTTTGATTAAGTGCCGGGTGCTTAAACCAACCAAAAGGCCCCAGGCGATAATTAATACTGACGACGATTACGTTTTGTTCGGCTGCTAGACGAGAACCGTCATACATCGAGCCTGCACCGGTTTTATTGGAGCCTCCGTGTACCCAAACCATAACGGGCAGCTTGCTGCTTTTATTTATGATGTCGTCTTTAGACAGCTTTGGCGCATAAACCGATAAATACAGACAGTCTTCACTACCACCTACAGAACCTTCTTCACCTGGCACCCCACTGAGCCCCCCAGCTAACTGAGTGCAAGCCGATCCATGCTCAAGCGCACTCAATGCTCCACTTGGAAAAGCCGCTCGGTGTTGTGGCGCTTTCCAGCGCAGCTCGCCAGTAGGAGCTTGAGCAAAGGGGATGCCCAGCCAAGCATGGTTATTGTATTCACCTTCGAAACCTACAATAGAGCCCTGGGTTAACCGACGTTCAGTTTCCGGGGCAGCAACTCGTTCTTGGGTGTTATTGGAGCACGCGGCTGTCAATAGAATTAAAACCAGAGCCAGGCTGGAAGGTAGTTTAGATAGAGTTGAGGTACTGTTTATTGTTATCAATTTTATGCCATCCAATTTGAGTTAAAATTGCCTCGAACAAAGACTGCCCCGCTCGCTTAAAGGCCGTATAAAGTTTTCAAGTGAGCCATGAAACCCGCTTGATCGGCAGCAGCGTCTGCGCGTATTTTCTTCACATTAGCTCGCTCTTCCATGCGCGCACAGTAGGCGTCTAAGCCAGGCACCTCTGCCAAGGGGTCTCGGCCCAAAAACTTTTTGCCAACACCGCGCACGATGGGCAGGTTTAGAATGACGGCAATATCTGCTAGCGTAAATTGATCGCCATAAGCGAACTGCTCGAACGTTGACAGCTTACTTAGTGCCGCGGCTGCTTTATCGAGGCTAGCTTCTACTTCTTTCACTACAGTTGGGTCAGGCTTCAATCCGGTTAGAAGATTAACAACTAATCGACGCGCCACAAGCTCAAAGTAAAGTTCAATGAACTGTGATAGTTCTTGTACCTTAGCAATATCAAAAGGCGAACTTGGCAGTAGCGAATGCTGTGGGTATGCCCGTTCGATATACTCAAGAATTGCGCGAGACTCACTGATGAAACCTTCGCTGGTTTCCAGAGCGGGCACCTTACCTAAAGGGCTTTTGTCCAGATACTCTGGCTTATACTTTGGACCAACTCCGGTATAAGACACAATTTCTTCAAAATCTACGCCCTTCTCCAGAAGTGCAAGTTTTGGTACGTTGTAGTAATTACTTGATGAAAAGCCGTGAAGTTTAATCATTATATATTTCCGTTTTGTATAATTCTAAAGTGTTTTTGCAATACACTTGTTCATGTTCGCGAGACTAAAGCTCTCTGCGCCGGCAATTGCTAGCGCACCCAAAACCCAGGAGAGTTTGTGCGGTAACCAAGACTCTTATAAGCCGCATCAACCACACTTTGGCCGCGCTCATTCAGCATCAAGCCCGTGCCCATTTGTGACATAGAATAACCAAAGGCCAAGTGGCACTCAGGGTCAGCAAAACCTATACTGCCTCCTGCCCCAACATGGCCAAAAGCATCGCGGCCCATGAGCACCGTCTCTTGGTCGCCGTTTAGCAAGCTGCGATTGTCCATAGACAGCATGAAACCCTGGGCGAATCGTGTGGGCATCAGCAGCGTGGCATCGCGTTGCGTGGCCATCGACACGGCGCTCATACGTTTGATTGTATCAGCAGATAGAAGCTCTACAGACCCCGCCTTACCCCCATTTGCCAGCGGCTTGAACATTCCTGCGAGTGCCCGAGCATTGGCAATACCACCGCCGCCACCAATTTCGGCGGCGTGAGCTTCGCGACTATCAACCTGATGGCCACCATTGTTTAAAAACGATAGATGCTGAATCGACTCAGGCTCAGACATCAGGGCACTCAGAAAATCGGTCGGCCTAATCTCGGGGTCGTAAGCAAAGGGAATCATACTCGCAACACGCGGTTCTTTGTCCTCAGGTAAACCAATCCAGAAATCGATACCCAGCGGGTCGGCCACTTCGTCTTTAAAGAATGTGCCGAGTGACTTACCTGAAGCGCGTCTCACCAATTCTCCCACCGTCCAACCATAGGTAATCATGTGGTAACCGTTACGGGTGCCCGGCTCCCAAAACGGCTCTTCAGCGGAAAGCCGTGCAACCATGTAATCCCAATCGTTATAGCCCCCAGCTTTAACCGGCTCCCTTAGTGCGGGCAATGCAGAGCTGTGATTCAGCATCATGAGTACGGTGATATCTTCTTTGCCGTTCTGACCAAACTCTGGCCAGTAGTCTGATACTTTGGCGTTTAGGTCTAATTGCCCGCGCTCTATCAACATGTGCGCACAGAGGGCTGTAGCGGCTTTGGTGCACGAGAAAACAAGGGATAAAGTATCTTCCTGCCACGGGTCACTGATTTTTGGGTCCCGCATACCACCCCACAGATCTAGCAAGCTCTCACCTTCCACATTGAGGCAGACCGAAGCGCCTATTTCACCCCGCTGTTCAAAATTTTGGACAAATTCTGCTGCCACATTTTCAAAGCGTGGGTCGTAGCTACCCCGAATAGGGCCGGCCTTAGTGGATTCATTCACTGTGATCATCGATAACTGTCTCCGCTATCAAGCTTGGGGAATTAGAACTTAAACGCTCGTTTGAGATTAGTCTACTACATGCAATGTAAGTTCTGCATTAATGAAAAGGACTTGATTAAACCAAAATGGCAATACAGCCAGACTTGGCTGTGGTGGGATTAAGCTGTGGGGCGTTCACGAGTGGAGTTTAAGAAGAACTGATCAATAATCAAACAATAATCAGCGTGGTCTTTAAGGTCTAGCTAGAGATATGGCTTTGCTCTAACTCTCTTGAACGATTAGCCACCTTTATCATCGCCTCGCCCACAATGCCTTCAATATCTCGCTGCAGAAATGTTTTGATGCCCTGCTCAGTGGTGCCCTTCGGGGAGGTAACCTGGCCGCGCAACTGACTAAATGAGGTGCCTGTTTGTTTCGCCAAACTAACGGCACCCAAGGCACTTTGCATGACCGCTTCATGGGCTTGGTGAGCTGGCAAACCCTGTGCAATGGCAGACTTTTCCATGGCTTCCATAAATAGGTAGAAATAAGCAGGAGAGCTTCCAGCAGCAGCGACAATAGACGGCATATGATGTGGGTTATTGATCCACATGGTCTCGCCTACCGCGGACATCAAATCATTGACTTGTTTTATATCTTCTTGGGAGGCACTTTCGTGGGCGTGCAAACCTGTTAGGCCTTGACCAACCGCCGCGGGAAGGTTCGGCATCGCACATATTACTCGTGAGTTGCCACTGGCTTGGTGTACTTGCTCGCTGTTTATTCCGGCGGCCACGGAGACAAGTATGTTGGGCTGATTGCGCAGAGCAAATTCTTCTCGCAGCTCATCACACACAGTACCAATCATATTTGGCTTAACCGCAAGGATAATGATATCGGCAAAGGCAACGGCTTTGAGATTGTCATGCTCCACTAGAACCTGGAAATTCTCTGCAATTTCAGTTCGGTTTTTTGCCGTAGGCGTACAAACCATAATATGTTTCGGAGAGTGCCCGCTAAAAATAAGCCCAGACAAAATTGCTTTCGCCATACTGCCACCGCCAATAAAGGCAACTTTTAGGTTCGGGTCTAACATATTATTCCTTCAATAACTTATCGTACTGCTAGCAGAGAGAAAACAAAACAATGGTAAAACCATCAACTTTCCAACACGGCCAGATGCTCTTTCGACACGAGCGAATACTTTTGTGGCGGAGTCTGTTCTTCAATGCTATCTACATCTTGCTGCTGAACGATATGATTAAGTAGGCAGCTGCTGTAGTTAGCTTTTGCCTTCACTACTTTCTTGCCATCTCTTGAAGAGACTAAAATCGAATCGCCCACTGAAAACTGCCCATTAACTTCTAGCATTTTTTCGCTTGTGAGCATTTGGCCCGATCCGAAAAAGTTTGATTTTCCATCTTCGATAATAACTTCGCCACACTCACGCACCGTATGTGTCATCCAGTGAATTGCAGGGGAAAGTGGGTTCTCGTTAGGCAGAAAGTGAGTGCCGGGATTGCCGCCGTTGCTGAGCAACTCTAGGGATAATGAATCGAAACCATTAACGATGTAAGTATGAATGCCATAGGCCATGGCTTTTTCCGCGGCTTCAATTTTTGTCAGCATTCCACCGGTTCCGGTTGAGCTGACTGAGCCTGTGGCCATAGAGTAAATTAATGGGGTGATTTCTAACACTCGCTGCAACAGCTTTGCGTCACTGTAGCTCTGTGGGTTTTTGTCATAAAACCCGTCAACATCCGTACACATAATTAGAGTGTCTGCATCAACTGCCGCCGCGGTCATTGCGGCCAGGTTGTCGTTGTCACCTACTTTTAGCTCATCTGAGGTAACAACATCGTTTTCATTGACGATGGGTAGTAAACCGTGGTCTAGCAGTGATTCGATGGTTTCTTTAATGCTGACATAGCGCTCGCGGTCACACAGATCGGCATGTGTGAGCAGCATCTGTGCCAGCGGCATATCAAGTAGTTCGCCCCAAACCGCCATCATGTCAGTTTGACCTGCAGCCGCCATAGCTTTCTTTAAAGCCTTGGAGGGCTTTTTGCTTGTGAACCACTGCCTGCCTGCGGCAACCGAACCTGAAGACACTAAGATCACTTGCGTATCCTGACGTCGGCAATTCTGAATGAAATTGGCAATGTTTTTTAAATGTTTTGAGCTGCAGCCACTGTTGCCGGGCGCCGTTAGTGCGCTACCCACTTTTATGACTAGACGCTTGCTGTTTTTGATTAACATATTTTCTCTTTAGGATGCACTATTTGCGATATGAAGATTGACGGCCTTAAAGGTCTCAGTAATATTTTTCGATGGCGCCTGACTCCATAAGCTGACCAAGAAAATGGTCGCTGAGCTGACTATAAAGCCGGGCAGCATTTCGTACACTAGGCTGCTGAGGCTTGAACCGTCTTCGAAGACGGGCACGAAAATCCAAATGAGCACGGTGGCTGCGCCACTAACGATTCCCGCTACAGCGCCGCGGTAGGTGACTCTTTGCCACAGCAAAGTAAACAATATCAATGGGCCAAAGGCGGCGCCAAAACCTGCCCAGGCATTGCTGACAATATTGAGAATGCTACTTGTCGGTTGCAAAGCAATCATTGCGGAAAATAACGCAACCGCAAATACACAAGCGCGACTGACATTAACCAAACGTTTCTGGGAAAGGGTCTTCTTGCTATAAGCCCGGTAAATATCTTCAGTTAATGAACTCGCTGAAACTAAAAGCTGGGAAGATATGGTGCTCATAACAGCCGCTAGGATGGCTGCGAGTAAAAAGCCCGTAACTAAAGGATGAAATAAAGTATCTGAGAAAAAGATAAATATGGTTTCAGGGTCATCTAATTGAATATTAAATTTGTTCACATATGCAAGGCCGGTTAAGCCTGTTGCCAACGCTCCAACAATGGTCACGGACATCCAGCCCATGCCAATTCGCTTAGCCGTTTTGATGTTCTTAACAGAATCTATCGCCATAAAACGAACAATAATATGTGGCTGCCCGAAGTAGCCTAAGCCCCAGGACAAACTCGACAGCAGGGCCAACATCGTTATGTCTGAGTAGCTTTCGGAGAATGAAGGAATTGTCTCCATGGTATAGCCCAGCATAGCTTGTGGACTGTCAAAGTTACCCAGCGCAACCACGGGCACTACAATCAAGGCCACGAACATAATCACGCCTTGCACAAAGTCGGTTAGGCTAACAGCGAGAAAGCCGCCTAGAAGCGTGTAGGCGACAACCACAAACATCGTTCCAAATACGCCGACTTGATAATCCAGCCCGAAGGCAGATTCAAACAACTTGCCGCCCCCCACTAGCCCAGCGGAAGTGTACAAAGTAAAAAACACTATAATAACAAGCGCAGAAACGAGCTTAATGCTGCCATTTTCCTGCTCAAAACGCTGGCTCAAATAGTCGGGAAGAGTCAGGGCATCATTTGCCAGCTCTGTATATACGCGCAACCTTGGGGCCACCAGCTGGTAATTTGCCCAGGCGCCAAGGATTAAGCCCACGGCAATCCAGATGGTGCTGAAACCAGAAACGAACATGGCGCCAGGCAACCCCATCAGCATCCAGCCACTCATATCGGAAGCCCCCGCCGAAAGTGCCGTTACTTTGGCGCTCACTTTTCGACCGCCCAGCATGTAGCCAGAGAGGCTGGAGGTTGATTTTTTAGCGGCGTAAAGGCCGATTCCGAGCATTAGTAAGAAATACAACACTAATGAAAAATAGGTATAGGCCATTATATTGTCGACTTATTGTTTGTGCTGAACTTATATAGGAGGTAGAAGGGATAGAAAGCATAAGTGCTCAAAATCAACCAGAAACACAAGGTTTCTGTGGCTTTGTCTACATACTGCTTGGAATTAGCTTTGAAGGACCCTAATTTCTCTAGGGTTTTGGGGCTAAGAATTTGATTCACCTCTAATGATTAGTGCTCAAAGCATTATAATGAAGCAAGCCATGATGAATATCAAGCTCTGATCGCTAAACCTTGCCCGTAAGAGCCTGATTATGCGGGCTTATGGCGCTAATACCGCGGCTTAAGCAATTTTTGTTTGTGTTAAAATTATTTGATAGAATTGTAATTAATCGTGTTGTACTGAGTAGCAAAAATGAAAAAATATGAAGAATTGCTGATAGCACTTCGCCAGGTGATCCGTGCGATTGGCCTGTATTCAAAGAAATTAAGCAAAGAAACAGGCTTAACCAGCCCACAACTGTTGGTTTTACAGGCCGTAGCCGAGCATGATGACGCCATGGTTAAAGAGGTGGCTAAAACGATTAATCTCAGTTCTGCAACAATAACGAGTATTTTAGATCGTCTTGAAAAACGCAATTTAGTGACCCGCACGCGCTCGACAACCGATAAGCGCAAAGTGGGCATCAGCCTAACGGCAGAAGGCACCGAAATTATTAAGGACTCCCCCACCCCGCTTCAAGAGCACTTTATTGCACGCTTTGAAGCAATGGAAACGTGGGAGCAATCACAAATGTTGGCCACCATGCAACGAATCGCTGGCATGATGGACGCGGAAGATCTGGATGCGTCGCCCGTCTTGGAAGTTGGACAACTGCACAGTTGAGGGCTGAGCTTTAATCAGCCTGCTAAAGTAAAGCTTTTAAACTGCATCAAAACCAAGCGCGCACTCCAACGACCCATTGCACCTCGTCGGTATCTTCACCCTCATCACGGGCGAAATCTGCGCTGTTGCCAAACCTCTTACCCCAGTTGACCCCGATATAAGGCGCGAACTCTCGGCGAACTTCATAGCGAAGCCTGAGACCCGCTTCAAAATCCGATAGGCCAGAGCCGGTGCCAAGCTCTCTATCATTTTGACCATAGAGATTAAATTCAAATTCAGGCGTTAAGATCAGTCGTTGAGTCAGTAGCATTTCGTATTCCGCCTGAATTCGAAATGCGCTGCGATTACTGGCATCGACAAAAAAGGCGGCATCCACTTCAAAAAAGTACGGCGCAAGCCCTTGAAGCCCGATGACAGCCCAAGTTCGGCTAGGTGTGGGCTGGAAATCCTGACGAACTCCAACTTGTAAGTCCCAGAGAGGCGCGATGGCTTTGCTGTAGAGAGCTTGCAATTCCATTTCTTCGGTATCACCACTGGACCTCTCTACATCAAATTTGAGCCACAGCTTTTGTAAGTCTTTACCAAGCCAAGCCTGCCCATCCATTATTTGCGTGTTGTCGTCATCCCCCTTACGTTGCTCTAATTGATCAATCATAAGCATGCCAAGCGTCGGATCGTCTTTACCTCCCGCCAGTACGGGCTGCACCGCGCCAAACACCATGAGCAGCAACAATGCTGACACTCTAGAAGCACGCTCATTCTTAGCGAAGATTTTTTTTCCCATCGGAAATAGTTTCATAGAAAAATTCATAAATAATTTCTTAGATAAGTTGATAAATAGCTTCATTGAAAAATCTCCTTAGCTCACCCGCACTTCGCGGAACATGCCTGGCATGTGGTAAACCAAGTGGCAGTGATAGGCCCATCGCCCGACGGCGTCGGCCGTTACTAAATAGCTGATTTTTGATCCGGGCTGCACAATGACAGTATGTTTTCGAGGGAGATAGTTTGGGTCACCGGTTTCCAGTTCGCTCCACATTCCGTGCAAATGCATCGGGTGGCTCATCATAGTGTCGTTAACTAAAGTAATGCGCACTCGCTCGCCGAACTTCAGCTGTAGAGGTTCTGCATCTGAAAATTTCACCCCATTCAATGACCACATGTAACGGCTCATATTGCCCGTTAAGTGCAGTTCAATTTCCCGAGAAGGTTCACGTAAATCACGGGAGGGATGGAGGCTTTTAATATCGGCATAGGTCAGAACCCTTCGCCCATGAAGCTCTTGGTGATTGCGCAAGCCAAGGCCAGGGTCACTCAAACCGCTCTGAGGGTTCATAGCCTGCATATCTACATGAGGGCCATCTTCAGCTTTATCATGAGTCACCTCTCGCTTGTTACTTTCAGTATTATTGGCAAAACCCGCTTTAATTAAAGGTTCTTCTCGATCACTGCCACGCGCAGACTTCATTGCTTTCATCCCCCCCATTTGGTGCTGGCTATGATTCATGCCTGACATTTTGCCTGCGCCTGACTTGCCATGATCCATGCCCTCCATACTACCCATAACACCCATCCCGGCCATACCTTGCATGCCACCACTCATGCCCATGTTCATGCCCATATCACGGTGACCTAATGTCGGCGCTGGGTCCATGGCGGGCACAGAGGCATTCAAGCTTAGATCGGGTGTCAATGTACCGCGTGTATAGCCCGATCGATCGATGCTTTGAGCAAAAACGGTATAGGCACTGTCATCATTTGGCTCGACCACTACGTCGTAAGTCTCGGCAACGCCGATGCGAAATTCATCAACACTAACGGGCTGAATATTCTGACCATCAGAAGCAACCACCGTCATTTTTAAACCGGGGATACGAACGTCAAATAGTGTCATTGATGAACCATTAATAAACCGCAAGCGCACCTTCTCACCACGCTTAAATAAACCCACCCACCCATCACTAGGTGTTACGCCGTTCATCAAATAGGTATAGGTGTAGCCGGTCACATCAGAGATATCTCTCTCTGACATGCGGCTTCTATTCCACATAGAGCGATCGCTCCACGTTTGGGCAATGCCCTTACCCTTAATGTCACTCCAGAGGTCACCAGCAGTGCGCTCGCGAAAATTGTAATAGTCGCTGCGTTTTTTTAGCTTGGCATAGATATCTTGCGGTTTTTCGTCAGACCAGTCTGAGAGCATAACAACGTAGTCACGATCGTAACTCACAGGGTCTGGCTCTTTAGGGTCTATAACTAAGGCCCCATACATGCCTGTCGGTTCTTGGTAGCCCGAATGACTGTGGTACCAATATGTACCGCTTTGATTAACATCAAACTGGTACTCAAATGTTTCACCGGGCTTTATCCCCGCAAAACTAAGACCGGGCACACCATCCATATTGGTCGGTAAGATAAGCCCGTGCCAATGAATTGAGCTGTCCTCTGCAAGATTGTTTGTCACTCGTAACGTAACGCTTTCACCCTCTCGCCAGCGCAGTACCGGACCAGGCACTAAACCATTAACGGTTGTAGCAACACTTTTGCTGCCCGTGAAGTTAACGGTTTTATAATCGATGCTAAGGTCAAACACCCTACCTCGCAGCGTGTCTGGACCCATGCGGTTTTGAGGTGAAGCTAAAGACACAGTAGAACCTAAGCCCAAACTCAACAGTGCACCACTCGCGGCAACACCAGTAACAAAGCGTCGACGGGACATGGCGGGTGGATTGACAAGGTTTAAATCTGGAAAGTTATTTTTCATCTTTGTTCCTCGTCGCGGGCAAATAGAATGATGGGTTTTAAGCAAAGGGTTTTTAAGACAAGCGGATTCATAATAACGACCACAGGGTATCAAGGCCTTTTCAGGCGACTCTAATTGGGAGTTTTAAATACTCCCGCTAAGGTGTGTATGGCTGCGTAGAGAAATGCACGCCAAATTTTAGACGCACGTATCCAGTGTTAAACGGAAATGGGGGGGCGAAGAAGAGGAGTCATTCGCTGTCTTAAAGCCAAGTCATGGTGTTGGCCTGACGATAACGCTAGCCCAGCGAGCAAGGTAGATTGAGCTAAGGGCAAAACGGCGGTGATAGTACAGCCGCCAAAATTACAGTCATCGTTAGCACAGCATTCCGCACCGAGCTCTGTATCGATAGGAGGCTTGTCCATACTCATGTGCTGAGAGTGGTCGGCCATATTGGCGGAACTTGCCGATTCAGGCGATTGGCTTTGACAGGACATTATCGTAGATGCCAAAACTTGACCGGTAAAAACCAGTGTCAGCAGCATTACGATCAATGTTTTATATCTTGCCATCAGCATGAGCTATTAAGTACGCCTTTCATTCGGTGGGATCTGTAGAGTACAGGCTGGGGACGTTAGTTCAAATCAATTTTCCAATCAAGAGGAAAATTAATATTTCTTAACAATTAGACTATTGAGAACGCTGATAACACGGGCATATAAACAATCTGGCGGCGATAGTTTGCGTCAATCAGAGTAATAAACGCACATTTATACAGATGTTCAAGCGGTTCTTCCACTCTACTCTATACTTACGGGGGAATGTAAATTGTGGAGGAAATTCTGATGCAAACACCTAGAGTAAATAAGCTGAGCTCTTACGTTTTATTCCTATTAATGCTTCCAATGGCTGGAGGGTCTTACGCCTCTGCAGACAGCGCGCCCTATCTCGGAGAGATAAAATGGGTAGCCTTGGATTTCTGCCCAACTAACGGAGCTGGGGTTTGGCTTCCCGCCGATGGGCGAGAATTGCCTATTGCCCAATATGCAGCGTTATTTTCATTGCTGTCTACACGCTACGGCGGCGACGGCGAGCTGACCTTTGCCGTGCCCGACCTTAGCAATGCGATGCTAATTCCTACGGACTCTGGCGGCAATAAAGGCAATGGAGGCCCTGCTCCTTGGAACCAGTCTCATAATGGCAAAGGCAAGGGTGGCAACAATTCTATTTCTTTTACATCCTTACTGGCTTGCATCGCGACTACAGGCTTGTTCCCAAGCGCTGAAGATGACTGAAACATTAACAATTCCTTTTGTTTTGGCACAAAAAATCTGACCGACAGTTGATTCTTGCGGCCTATGCGCTTGTAGAAATTTTGCATTAACAATAGAATCTTCACAAAGTGCCTTTTCTTAGTGGAGCTTTCGCCTATCAACAAGAAGTTTTTAGACTTGCATCATTCATTGATGAAACTGGCTCACGGCAACGGTTTTGTGAATCGAGGTCGCATATCGCGCATTAAGGAAATTTTGGCCTTATGCGCGCAACAACTTCAGACTTCTCGAGTTAGTGTTTGGAAATTTCACCATGACCCAGAAAGCATAGAATGCGAAGCACTTTATAGTGGCATCACGCAATCTTATGACAGTGGCTTAATTCTTACGCAGAAAAATTACCCCAGTTATTTCCGAGCGATACGCACAAATCGACTTATTAATGTTGATGACGCCATAAATGATCCTCGCACATCAGAATTCTCCGAGCACTACCTTAAGCCTCTGGGCATTAGGTCTATGCTAGACGCCCCCATTTTCTCTTCTGGGCAGTTCTACGGCGTGCTGTGTATTGAGCATACAGAAGATATTAGAGTTTGGGACATTGCCGAGATGTCTTATGCCGCGTCTATTGCCGACACCTTATCACTGATTAACGAACAGGAAAACTGGCTACAAGCGCGAGATAAATTAAGCTTGCTTGAACGTATGGACAGCCTCACCGGATTAGAAAATCGACGCTTTTTCCAGCAAAGACTGGTCCAAGACTTAAAGAGCGAGGATCAAGATCGTCAGCGAGCTATTATTCTCATCGGCTTAGATTTTTTTACAAAAATAAATGACGAGCACGGCCCAAAGTCTGCGGATCACATTTTAAGAGTTTTGTCAGATCGCTTTGATCAAAATTCAAGCTCCCTTAATTATCGGCTTGCCCGGGTTGGCGGTGATGTATTTGCGTTTTGGGTAAGCCGGGTTGAAAATGCAGATACCATAAAAAATATTTTGGCGAGCCTATTCTCTTTGAGCTCTGCTGAAATCGCTCTGCCAGACAATACTACCATCCAAGTCAGCGCCACATCGGGCGTGTTTGTCTACCCTCTTGCCAATACACTAATGCACGACCCAATAAGGTCTGCCGAAGTGGCGATGCAAAGAGCTAAGATGAAGGATCGCGGTGGGGTCAGCTATTTCACGGCCGATTTCATGGTTGAACTGCAGGAAAGCCAAAGGCTAGAGCAAGAAATAAGCGATGCATTTGATAAGGGCGAACTGCACAGTCACTACCAACCGATTGTGTCGGCAGCCACAGGCAAAGTTGTTGGCATAGAATCTTTGGTGCGCTGGCAACATCCAGAGCTGGGGCTAATTCCGCCCTATCAGTTTCTACCACTTGTGAATAAACTTGGGCTCATGTCTAAGCTTGGCTCCATAATGTTAAGGCAGGCTTGTGCCGACGTAAAAAAACTTCTCAGTGAAAATCTCGGAATTGAGTGGATATCAATAAACCTGGCCGCGGATCAGCTCTACGACCCCAATTTGGCCGCTGAGATAAGGCAGTTGCTATCTGAATTTAAAATACCCAGCGGCATTATAGAACTAGAAATAATTGAGGAACTTATTAGTCAAAACTCGGACATTGTTCGCTACCAGCTTGACGCCATTTCCGCTCTCGGTGTAAAGCTCTCAATTGACGACTTTGGCACTGGATTTTCGTCGCTTTCTCGCCTCAAGCATTTGCCCGTATCAAAAATCAAGATAGACAAGTCTTTTGTTGACGGCTTGCCTGAGGCCGAGGACGACCAGTGTATTGTTGACGCAATTATTGGTCTTGGCGAGGGAATGAACCTTAATCTGGTTGCAGAGGGAGTAGAAACTTTGGCTCAAGCAGATTGGTTGGTGCAAAAAGGTTGTCAGTATTTGCAGGGCTACCTCTACGCCAAGCCCATGAACTTTGAATCACTTCAAGAATTTTTACACAAACAGTAATAGAATTTCTGTGAGTGTTTAACTAATAATGTCACCCGCCCCAAAAAACACTTTCAGTAAAGGCTTTGCTATTCTCTTCGAATTACCGCGCCTTTGCACTAAGCGCTAAAATAGTACTTTGCCGCTTTACCCAGACATCCAGCGCTTGCAGGTCTGGGATCTTAATGGTGCCATAACCCCGTTTGATTAAACCTAGGATTTCTAATTGTTTTAATATCTTCCCCATAGAGACTCGGGAAACACCAAACATGTTAGCTAGGTCGTCTTGACGAACTTGAATTTCGTTCTTTTCTCCACCCTCGTTCTGGCAGGCCAAAAGAAGACCTTTTGCCACTGACGCCGGTCTAGGCAAACGTCTAATGTCATCGAGAAACTCCAGCAACCTGTGATTCCTCAACAAACATACGCTTAATAAAGCTTGAGAGAGTGATGGCTCTTTGGCAAATAGTTCCATAAAAGCCGGCCCAGGAATTTGGTCAACCTCACTGTCGCCTTCAGAGAAGATATCATGGGTCCTCGGCAAGCTAGTAAACAGGGTGAACTCACCGAAACACTGACCCTGCCCCAACTGGGTAGTTGCCACAATTGACCCGTCCACACCAAAATTGCCAACGCTTACGACGCCTTGACGAACAATGGATATACCCGGTTTTTCATCCCCCCGATGATGAATCAGTTGTCCTGCCTGATAGCGAACAGGGCTAGCAATGGCACGCAACTGCTGATCAAGGGGCGAGGAAATAAGGTCGGTCAGCCGCGGAGAGCCTAATTCAAAGAAATTTAACAAAACTCACCAAAATGCTAAAAAGTTAGCATTATTAAACCACATCATCCGCTACATTCAACCTTCCTAGCTAATTTAAAGTACCTTGAGAGAAGTTCATGAGCACTGAAATTATCGTCATACTAAGTATATTCTTCGGCTTCATAGTTGCTGAAATTCTGTTTACCGGATTTTTCTCAAAACCGGGCCAAACCCGCGATGATGCAATTGTGGAGGTGGTTGGCACAGGTTTACTCACTTTAGTCACACAGCCCTTGGTGCTTCTCGGAGGGGCAGCGCTGGCCTCAGTGCTACTACCAGAAGCTGGAGGGGTGCTAAAAACCTGGTCCTTCGCAGCGGTATTTGCGCTCTTTGTGGTCTTTGACGATCTTAGCCAGTACTGGTGGCATCGCCTGTCACACGCGGTACCCCTGCTCTACAACCTGCACCGGCCACATCACAATGCGGAATATATGTCGATTCGTATCGTTTATAGAAACAACGTCTTCTATTACGTATTGATGCCCAGCTTGTGGTTTTCCGGCGCACTCATTTATTTAGGCGGAGGCTATGTGTATGCATTTTATCTGGTGTTTAAAATGACCGTTATTTTTGGCGCGCACTCAGATATCCGCTGGGACCGCCCGCTCTATAAAATAAAGTGGCTATCGCCTTTGATGTGGGTTCTAGAACGCACCATCTCAACACCAGCCACCCACTCCGCTCACCACGGCAAACACATGGACGACGGTATTACCCACTACAAAGGCAATTTCGGAAACCTCCTGTTCTTTTGGGACGTGCTATTTGGCACTGCAAAAATTACTCGCCAATACCCTGAAAAAATTGGTGTCGAAAACCTTCCCGACACCAGTGTTGGTGAACAATTATTTTGGCCTCTGCGGCGTTAAGCGTTTAAGCCCATGCCTTGAACCACGCTTTGATAAAGTGCGCGGTCAGCCGACACAATTGGCATGCCCACCTCTGCCTGAACACGTTCAAGCCAGTGGTGGGTTCTCACTCCAGAGCCACCAATCATAACGGCATCAGCACTTGGCGCCGCGGCGCAGGTTCGTTTAACACTATCGATGACTTCTTCGTCGCTAAATTGATAGGCCCTAGCGGCCACTTCTTCTTGCTTAGCAAAAAGGCCTTGTTCAACAAAAGTTTGAAATGCTTGAATACTATACCCCGAACCGCCCAAGTATTCACTCATTTCCACTTTCCAGTCGGGGGCGTAATAAGGGCAGGCAACCGCCAATTTTTTCGCACCAATTTTTTCAAGCTCATTAAACACGGCTACGCCATTTAGCGAGACACTCACCCCACAAGTTTCAGACAAATGCTCTTGCAACCGCTTGGCCCCCGTGGTTGTGCCGCCTGCAAAATAGGCGAAAGCTGGCCCCACTTGGGCAATAAAATCAACCCCTGCTTCTGCAAGCTGACAAGCGGCTATCTCTAAACCGGCGCCAGATTGCCTAATGGCTTCGAAGCTATAATCAAAACCCACCGGCGTCAGTATGGTCTGAGTTACATGAAGTTCAAAACCATGGCGATTCACAAATTCGCTTAAGGTAGGGTCAAACCATCCGGGTGCTGCGATAATTCCAAGTTTCTTCATGCCGCTGTACTCATCATTGAATTTCAGCGCCATCATACCCCCAGTTTTTACTAAGATAACTTGATATATTTTCAGCAAAAGGTCTAATTAATTCACTTATTCCTCGTCATTAATAGCGAGAATAAGCCCTTCGAAAGGACCGACTAAAGATTCTTCTACAATTTTAATTTGGGGCAAATCTATGCACAGAGGTAAGCGTCTAAACCCGTTTGTCGCATTAGATAAGTTGCCAGCTCACTGCGCCTTCCTCCCTCTGGAGTAATTAGATAACGATAGTTTGGGTCGAGATCGGGTAAGCGCCGCCGCAGGGAGCTGATGGGGTAGTTAACGCAACTCTCATGGTGCCCGTGTCTAAACTCCTCGGGCAAGCGGACGTCCACCCAACAAATTTCTTTCTTATTATCGCTTAGCAACTCCTCTTCACTTAGAGTTTTTATGAGTGCGGGCCGCAATACATCGTCAAAGGCTTGACCGTCGAGGCAGCCTAACACGCCAGTTTCAACCATTCGCACGCTCGCATTACAGGTTGTATGGGCAACCAGAGATTCGTCGCCAAAATATTCGCCGGCCCATAAATCAATCGGTTTCTTTAGGCCTCCGCCTGGACCACTACTTACCTCCGCACGACCTTTTTTAATTAGGAAGAAAGCATCTCCTGACGTGTTTTCTTGAACAATCAACTCCCCCGCTTCAACTTCACGGTCTTCCAAACGGCTAAACAACTCGTGTAATTTGAGCGGATCAAGGTGTGCCGCCAAGGGGGTTGTTAGGAATACGCCACACCATTCCTCCTCGAACTCATCATCGATCAAATTGTCATCTGGCAAGTCACCCATCATCTCGAGGTGTACCACATTGAGCTCCTGCGCCTCAGAATTTGCCAGCAATTCGTCTACAAAATCGACGCTTACAACAAGTAGTTCTCCTTCTGATTTGGAGCGGATAGTGCCGCCTTTTTCGCCCAATAAATCTTCCAGAGGATTCTGACACCAGGCTTCCGTTGACGAGTGATCCAGGCTAGATCGATCAACCATTGAATGCCTCACCTCGATACGTCCGCTCAAAAGGTAGTGGTAAACCTTGGCTGGACCCGCCTGAGTTTTAATAAGGGTTTTATTGTCGTCATGACTTACTCGTAATATTTTTTCAAGAAGCTGGGGAAGGTGCTGCTCGGCAATTAGGTTTAAAGGATAGAGGCCTTCTACGATTTTTTGTAGCTCATTTGAGTCACTCATGGAGCCAGCCTCCGCAACAGGAGTCCATTGCAAATTCTTTCTCAAGTGGGCGACAAAAGCCCAAACTTGGAAGGGAGTTTAAGAAAAATAAGCGCATCACACTTCCTCACTGGCGAAGTTAGCCTATGAGCTCAGACTGGTGATGCCATCCGTGTGTGTACTAGAGTCCGAATAGGGTCAGCTAAGTATAGGCCAATTTCCCAAGGATGAGTTGCCACTTGCTCTGATTTATGTCGGACAAGTGGCATTGCCTAAGTGGAAGGGGTTTACTGTACCGTAATTGTACGGACAGTATCTCGACGCCCCTCACCATCATAGGGCAATGAGATAGACAGCACCCCATGGGTATATTGGGTTTCATAACCGGTTTTCTTCAGTCTCTGACCGGTTAGAGCAAATCGACGCTCAAAACTGCCATAGGCGATCTCCTGTGAGAATTTTTGATCGCCTTGAGACAACTCTGGAGGGCATCTTTTTTCCCCCGCCAGCACTAACTCGTTGCCGTCGATACTAATTTGAATGTCAGCAAGCTCCATGCCGGGCATTTCGACATTAATCACCAATTGATCGTCCATTTCATAGCTGTCTATCGGCAATAAAGCCCAGTGGGTTTCGTCCTTGCAATTTCCCTGCCCAGCTTCCAGAGCTTCGCCTTCACTGGGCTTGAAGGCCACAAACGCGGCATTCTTAAGCTGGGCCAAATGGCTATATTGATCCGTTATATTCTCCCAGGCATGCTGAGCTTCGTTGCGGACACGGTTTACCAATTCTTGAGTTTTCATGACTACTTTCCTTAATGCATTCACGCACAGATAGGCTTGTGAAAGGGTATCTCAAGCATAGCCGCTGGCTCCCAGAGTTCGCCCAGCCGCTAGGATGCATTCATTCTGAACAGCTTGTTTCTCAGAGCGTTTCCTTACTAAGCGAATGCATAGAAATAGAGTACTAGCTAGGCCTAGCTATGGGTTTACTATCGGCACCCTAGCGCTGTCGTTTTAGCACGCCCATTAATGTCGAAAACAAGCCTCACAATAATAGACATTGAGAGGCCAGTATGGCTTAATCGCGGGCTTTTAAATTTGGACTCAGTAGGTAATTATGCAAGGTATAGGCATCGATTTTGGCACCTCTAACTCCGCCATAGCGGTTTTTGATGGCACAGAGGTAAAGGTGATAGAGGTTGAACCCGGCGCTCAAACAGTGCCGACAGCCATTCATCTCGATCGCGATTTTCAGGCACTCACAGGGTCTGTGGCCATACAATCCTATGTCAATGAAAATTCCAATCGCCGTATTGAAATGACTGCCAAGGTTATTGCCGAAGTAGAAAGCGAATTTGGCGAGGGTTCCGAAGGCGAAGGCGCCGGCACACAAAAGATCTACGGCGCAGCTGAAGACCATGATTTACCCGGTCGCTTATTTTTAGGCATCAAGCGCCTGTTCGGCATGGAAAGCATTCGCCGCTTAATGGTATTTGATCGCCCATATCGCTTAGTTGCCCTCATCACCCCTATTGCATTGTCATTTCGCCGAGCCATAAGCTCGGCAGTAGGCCCGGTTGCCAAAGGCATTTATATGGGCCGCCCTGTAGAGTTTGAAGGCAGCGAAAAAGGTAAAAATGCACTCGCAGTCGAACGTATTCAAGAGGGAAGCACCTACGCAAAATTGGGCGACCTCACCTTTTATCCGGAACCTGTGGCTGCGTGTTTAAGCTTTGTGCAAGAAAATGACATTAAAGATGGCAGCACCGTTTTAACCGTAGATTTTGGCGGTGGCAC
>Ga0105352_1000130_pt1 | contig 43239 bp, 8 predicted proteins | sample EN8Hudsemesocosm_FD_83507 | JGI IMG/M metagenome (GOLD analysis project Ga0105352, IMG submission 83507) | Methane-oxidizing microbial communities from mesocosms in the Hudson Canyon - EN8B Hudson Canyon | ecosystem: Environmental > Aquatic > Marine > Cold seeps | place: Hudson Canyon | collected...
CGGGATAAAATTTTTGCTTCTCTCGCGTGCTATCGCACACGTCGAATCGGCAAATTTCCCTGTGGCCTACTGCGGACTAAAAATCATCACTTCGCTCCGCTCCGTTTCCCTGATTTTCAGCGATAGCATTTCAAGGCTAAGGTTTTGGTATTCGTCCATCATTCTGTATACTCATCAACCATCCGATAAAACCGCAGCCAGACGACTGAGGTGGGGGAAAACCTATGTTTTTTTTGATTTCCTGATCATGCCCCTGAAAAAATAAACTTTCTAATTTTTTGATCCGTCAAATTCTAGACTTGCTGTTGCTCAAACGATTCGATAGGGGATGTTGAAATTGGCTTACTCTTTACATTTCATCTAGAACCATAACTTTCATCACCTGCAGCATCGATGCTATCAACTAAAACAACTTTACAACGCTGCCCAGCATGAATTTTATTACCAGGGTTTGCTAATGTGAGTCGCACTCCAAATGTACCGCTTGAAGCATCAATAACTTGATCAATGATACTTACTTTCGCAACCAAACTACTATCAATAGGCTTATCAAGGATAATCTTAGATTCTTGTGCTATTTTAATATTCCCCATCAACTGTTCTGGCACAATTACCTCAATATTTAGTGGATCAATTTGAGCAATTTTCATGACGGGTTGTTCTTCAACAAATTCACCTGATGATTTCATTACCTCAACCACCACACCATCCACCACACTATGCATAGACCGAAGCTTAAGCACTTCTTGGGTGCGACGTAATTCCAATACCGCCAAATGCTTCAGCTCTCTAGCCTTTTCCAACTCAATATCAGCAACAATACTTGCCGTCTTGGCCTCATCATATTCCCTTTGTGATGCCAACTTTTTATGATGAAGCTCTGTTATCTGTTTTAAATTGTTATTTCTAAATTCACGCTCAGCTTTTCGAGACTTAATATCCACTTCCATTTTAGCCCTATTCCTAGATAATTGAACACTGGCCTTTTCCACTCCAGACATCATCTTAGCAACTAGTTGACCTTTTTGAACAAAATCACCGCGCTCAACGAACACGGTTTCTATTACCCCTCGTACTTGACTGCTCAACTCTACAAGTTTAGATGGCTCTATCACACAATCTAAAACTTCATTTTCAGCAGACAAAACATTAGAAAACACCAACAATACGCTAATAATAACTTTTTTTATTACAAATCTATTCATACTAACTCCCTATTCAGATTTCCCAGAAAATGCCAATGTATTTTGTAAATTCTGATCCATTTTAAGTAAACTTTTACGAATTGCTGCATGGTGTTTTTCTGCCCGAGTTTGTGCTAGGTAAAAAACTAATGAAGCTATTTTTTGGTAACCAGAGGCACACATTGTTTTCGCAAAATAATACAACACAGGAGGCGCATATTTAATAACAATTTCATCATCAAAAGATAAAAACATTTCATAACTCCCTTGGTTTCCTTGGCGGCCACAGCGACCAAATAACTGCCTATCTATGCGGCGAGACTCATGACATTCACTAACAATCACATGCAATCCACCGATTTCATTAACACCTGATGCTAAAATAATATCAGTCCCCCTTCCTGCCATATTAGTTGCCACAGTAATACAGCCTATCGTTCCAGCCGCTTCAATAATTTCTGCTTCATCGGCATCTTGGCGAGCATTTAATATTCGATGGGGCAACCCCTTGTTTAATAATAGCTTCCCCAGATGTTCAGATGCTTCAACGGAACGACTCCCAATTAAAATAGGTCTTCCCTGTTGATGAATTTGTTCAATTCGTTGCACTATAGCAAACCACTTTTGATCTGCTGTCACAAAATAACGCCTCGGCAATTGTTTTCGCTTACTAGGTTTATTAGTAGGGATTTTAATCACCGGTTGCCGGTAAACAAAAAACAATTCATTTGCAACCTCTTTTGCTGTCCCTGTCATACCCGCCATATGTAGATAGCGTTGAAAAAAAGTCTGGTAACTAATTCGACAAAGAGTTTCTCTTTGTCCACTGATTTCACATTTTTCTTTAGTTTCTATTAGCTGGTGTAAGCCACGCTCCCATGATCGGTCTGGCATTACGCGGCCAGTGAATTCATCAATAATTAATATTTTTCCATCACTGACTAAATAATTAATATCTTTTACAAATAAGTGCATTGCTGAAAGTGCTTGCACTATTAATTCACGTCCACGTCGTTCAGCAGACCAAATACCCGACAATGACTGAGTACTATGTTTGACACGATCAACACCCGATTGTGTTAATTCTATATAGTGACTACGGCGATCACAAACATAGTCTCTAAGCTCCTTTAATTGCTCTGCAATATTAATAGCCTGTTGATAAACATGTAGTTGATCAAGCGTATTATTGTCACGAGATAAAATCAACGGTGTTCGTGACTCATCAATTAAAACACTATCAGCCTCATCAATAATTGCAAAGCAAAGACCTCTTAAATGTAATTGTGGCAACTTAGCCGCTTGTTTCGCATATAGCCTTTCTAATTGTAAATGAAAGCCACTGCTGTTTCGTCCAAGTACCATCTTATCTTTAAGATAATCAAATGTAAGTTGTTTATTACTACAATAGGTTATATCGCAGGCATAGGAGGCTTGGCGAGTGGTTAAGTCCATATCTTCAACAATGATACCAACACTCAAACCAAAAGCCTTATAAACTGGCTCCATTAAAGTAGCATCTCGTTTGACTAAGTAGTCATTAACTGTAACAACATGAACAGGAATACCAGCCATTGCTGCAGTACATGCGGCCAAAGTGGCTACCAAAGTTTTACCTTCACCGGTTTCCATTTCAGCGATCATGCCCTTAATAAGTATCCACCCACCTATAAGCTGTACATCATAATGCCTCATTCCCAATTCTCTTCCAGCAACTTCCTTGATCAAAGCAAATGCTTCAATAATAAGATCATCTCTTAAGCCGTGAAGTATTAAATTGGATTTTAGGGAGTGAATTCGTTGCCCCAAAGCTTGATAATCCAATATGCTACATTCTTGTTCATAACCATTAACTGCTGCAACGACTAAATTAAGTGAGCTTTGATTATATTTAGAAATGCGGGTAGAAAACCCAATAATTCTAGCCAAAAGTTGATCCAAATAACTCTTTTTAGACTCTTTCTGCTCAGGATATAGCCCTTCAACAATTCCTGGTTTATAGGTAGATCGTGATGATTTCATTATTCAACACCACTTAACATTATCACACACTAAACTGCCTCAAAAACAATTGCCTAACCAACCTGAACCATTGCCATGCTAGAGGTTCACTTCCAAAATCGAATCGCACATACACCCGTTCTCCCAAATTTCTGGCGTTTGCTTCTGCTGGTATTTCCAGTTCAATCTGAAAAACAGCTTCAAAGGCTTTTTCACCATCACCCGACGAAGAATCAACAGGAATTAATCCCCCTCCCATATAACCTAACGCAGAACTAGGTAACTGATCAGATGCTGCTGGTACTTCTCTAACAACACGAGCAGAATAGAAGGTCTTAATATTATGCGCTAATCGCACCTGCACACTTTGAGTTAATTCTCTGACCAAACCAATATCATCCTGAGTTACAACAGCTCGAATAGTCGTTACAGGAAAATTAACAATATAAGCAATCAAATCTCCTTTCTTCATAAAACTCCCTAGCAAATCATTTGCCTTGGGCACAACAAATAAACCATTAGAAGGACTATTTAAAGTAAGCCCATCAATACGCTCATTCACTTGAGCCAACTCAACCTCTACAACCTCAATTTGATCGTTAATAATTTGAGCTCTAACCTGGTCTTCCATCCAAGCTTTTTTATATTGCGCCTGTAACTCATCAATTTGATAAAGCAAAATACTTTTTCTGGAATATAGCAAAGGATCTTCCATAAACAGTAACACATCGCCTTGCTTTACTTTTGTATAGGGTTTTGCATCTACATTTCGTATAAATCCTTCGGTCTGAGCGCGTACTTTTGCCTGTTCTGGCAACCAGATAACACCTTCAGCATAGCTACTCAAAGAAACAGGAAATAGAAATAAAAAACAGATTACAGCTGTCAACAAGCTAAAACTTATCGTCACTGCTCTTAATCGTTGACGTTGTATTGCAGGACTGGAAAAAAGAAATTTAAGTTGTTTGAATACAGGCAATACAATCATGGAATAAACAGCCCAACAGGCGAAGATTATCCCCATAAAAAAGAACTTTCCGGCAACAAATAGAATGATAGTAAAACTAATTAACATCCTATAAACAAATGAAGCCAAGCCATAGCAAATAAACCAGACTTTTTCACCGGTACTTGATGCCGGCGAATTTAATTGCACAGAGAAAAAGTAACGCTGAAATAAATAGCCAATATAATTATTAGCTCGACTTGAGAGGTTAGGTATTTCAATCAAGTCAGAAAAAATATAATAACCATCAAACCGTAATAAGGGGTTACCATTAAAAAACAAAGTTGAAACTCCGCCAATCAACATAACATTGTATGCAATAGCCCGCACTATTCCTTGTTCAACAGTTAACCAAACAAATAAAGCTAGGGCAGCCAAAAACAACTCAACCCCCATCCCTGCTGCACCAACGACAATACGCTTTTTTCTATCTCTAAATGACCAAGAGCTGGAAGCATCAACATAAGGAATAGGCATAAAAACTAATAGCATAATACCCATTTCATGCACTTCTCCACCCCAGACTTTGGTCGAAAAAGCGTGCCCCATCTCATGAAAAAATTTGACCACTGGATAAATAAAAAACAGCAAAAATAAATTGCTAGGTGCCATAATACGGTCGGCAACGCCCTTAGATAAATCAGGCCAATTTGAAGCGGTGAGAACCACTGCGATGATAATGACTGTCATCCAAATAACTTTCCCTAACCAGCCGGCAAAAGGAAGAATTAAAAACAGCCAACGCTCAAGAAAGTCATCTGGATCCCATAATGGTAATCGAATAGACAAAGGACTGGAAAGCTTTTGTTTCCATTTTACTTTTTGTTTTTTTTCAAAGCGCTGAAAAAGTTCTAAGGTATCAGGAGAAACGTCACATAACAACAAATCACTGCTATGCAATTGCCCCAATAACTTAACCATTTCATCCTGAGTCGGTGCATCATCACCTAACTGTTCTAATGACAAATTCCAAATCGCCTGAAAATTCCGTTCACCATCCATTAACGATAAAACAAAATAGACTTCGGGCGTAAAGCGATGATTTTGACTACTGGAGCGATCCTGTAAGACATACCACAACTGTCCTCGGTAGTGGTGTCTAGAAATCTGCACATGACTTCTCAGTCGAGGTTTTAGTCCCGCAATACGATACCAAGAAGAACTAAACATTGAATCAGCCATAATTGCTTCCTAAAGCTATAACCCTTGCGGCCACCACGTCCATAAGGACAGGCGTAACCAATCAACAAAGGGGCGAGTCCACATCCAGATTAAATGTCTTTCACCAATCAAAATTTTACCGACACCTTTCATCCCGGGACGTAAAAAGTCAATTTTCTGATCTAATATTGCTTCCACTTTAAAATAATTACGACCTTCTTTAACTTCTGATACAGGTGTCACACTATTCACTTTGAAAACTATCACCTTGTCACTATGTCCTGTTAAAACTAATTCACCAGTCTGTCCTATTTTAATAACAGAAATATCTCGTTCATCAACCTCAAGAATCACCCTATAGGCCTCCAAGGGCGCAATTTCAAATAAAACCTCACCACGTTGAGAGGGAGAACCTAAGGATTGACTTAAATCTCCAGAAACAATAATGCCATCAAAGGGAGCATTTACCCGTATTCGGGATAATTGTGCATCTACCATAGCCAACTGAGCATCAACTTGGCTCAACTGTGCTTTTAATACACTTACTTTACTACGTTCTGATTTACCCAAGGCATCACGATACTCTTTTAAATATTGTGCTTTCTGACTATCCCACTTAGCTCTTTCCAAAATAAGATCATTATCGTCCAGTGTTACTAAAGGACTATCTTTCTTAACTACATCCCCTGCTCGCACATAAGCTTCGCTAATAAAGCCATCGAAAGGGGTTACAATCACACGTTGAATAGAACCTTCAAGAGAGGTATCCGCAGTAATGCGAAAATCACCAACAGCCACGGAAAAAAACAACAGCACGGATAAAAAGAGAAAAGTGGTTACTTTAAGTGCTGCATGAGCAGGACCTATCAAATTTAAAACAAAACTTTTTAGTGATAAACCAAATTTTGTTATCAGCCATTGATCTTCTTTACGTTTAGCCTCCAGTATTGGTCCAACCAGAGAGGCAATAGTTTCACATAACTCTACTGTATTTTTTACAAATAATTGTCCTTTTGCTCTCTCCAAAGTTAGAGCGCCAAATACTTCGCTATTATTACTCAAAGGAATAGAACAAACACTGCCAGTACCTTGATCTTGTATGAGTTTTTCATGACATTTAAGAATTTTTACGGTATCACCGTTATAGGCAGGAAAGATCAATGAAGCTTGTTGATCCATTGCCTCATCCATCGCCAATCCCAAACCTTGAACCAGCTTAGATTTTTTGGCAAAATCAGCACTATGCGATAGCGCTTCAACTTGCATATACTTACCTTTAAGAAAGCCAATACTAACTCTCTCACACTCCAGCAATGTAGCAAGTTCGGTAACAACACTTGTCGCTGCAGCTTGAAATTTTTCATGCTGTAAGCTGGTTGCTATTAATTCTAAAACAGTAACTAGTTGCTGATTTTCCGGTGTATATTTTTTACCTTCAATACGTCGAATAAATAGCTCAATCCATGCAGCTCCCCATTGTAATTGACGCATCACTGCACGCATCAAACTCTCTTGCCGGACGGCGATTTCAATAGCTACCACGCCATATACTTTTTCTTCCAGCATCAAGGGAAAACCGATATAACAAACCCGAAGATCAAGTTCCTTATTAACCTGGCCTTCATCGCGCAAAACACCACGCTTTTCTTGTAAAGCTAATTCTGCAACCTCTGTTAAACCGATAGCACCGCTTTGACCTTCAGGCCAAAATGCAACGGGTGAATAAGCTTCACTTTCTGGTTTACCCAACACCACAACACCTCGAGTAACACCACTGATCATTGCTGATTGAAGACTTAACCAAAAACGTGCTGCATCTTCCAGTTTTTCGGCATCAATAAAATTTTTCCACAACTTTTGATAGTCAGTTTGAAAACCATCTTCAGCCTCAAGGAAACTGGTGCCTATTGTTAATTCACCAGCTTTATCAGAATTGCTCCAACAAACCTGTGCAGACTGACTCACCAAGCCATAAGGCATGCTATAAGTCATTGTCAACATGGTGTTTTGCTGTAAAAACTGCTTAGATGCTTCAGGGATTTTAATACCTAATCCCCCTTCTGATTTATCTTCGATAGTGCCGATAATTTCTCGTTCACCACTGTGAATAATAACAGTAGTCCCTGATTCCACGGGAATTCGGCTTTCATTACGATTATCAGGTTTTACTTCAGCCTTACTATTTTCCATGTAAATTTATTATTAATAATGACCTGTAAAAAACTTCATATTATCAAAACCAAGCTCATTCTGTTTAACTTGATATATAGCAACAACTACTTACAATTTATTCATCCTATTCCTCGCATGTTTTAGGCAGGCTTATGCGCAATAAATCTACCAATTGTAAATGCACCTGCTGCCACTGCCTGACCAAGACTTAAAAGCCCTTCCAGCGTAAGCTCAAGAAGCGGGCTCTGACAAGATTGAATCTCCTCACGTAGTTGTGATTGTTGTGTTTCTGTCACAGAAAAGCCCTTACTTAGCAATATTTCCGACTGCATATCTACATACAGGTTATTAACAAAACCGGCGTTCTCAAATTGTGTAAGGTAGCAACTACCAGTACCTAACATAGGTATTGCCCATGTCTTGCAGATCGGTTGAATCCATTTTTTAAGCATGTCTTTACTGATTAAATCAGTCGCCAACCAGTCCTCACCTGCCATTCTGCCATTTGGCTTCAAAACTCTAAAAACTTCATTAAAAAATGTTTGACGATCAGGGAAGTGGCAAGGTGATTCAAAGAACAATACAACATCAAAACTATTATCGGGATAAGGTAATAAAGAGGCATGACCCAAATCAATAGTGACTCGGTCTTCAACTCCAAATTTAGAAATAAGCTCAAAAGCAGTTTCCCTTTGAGTTTCGACAGGAGTGAGTCCATTCACCATACAACCATATTCTTTCGCCAAATAACAAGCCGTTCCACCGATACCACAGCCTACATCCAACACTCTATCTTGCTGACTGAGATCAATTGACTCAGCAATACATCGTGTCATCCTGTTTTGATCAACTGGCGAAATATTTTTATTGTCATCTAAATAGAAGCCAGTATGCCAGTGAATACCAATAAAGTTTAAATATATTGAAATACAGCGTCGGTAGTACTCATCCACCATTTCCTGACTAATGGGTTCAGCAGATCGAATATTGTCTACCAGATTTTGGTCGCTAAGTGCCTTACTATTTATAGAAATATCATATCTCCATTTCAAACCTAGCAAAACTAGCTTTAATTCTTCTAATTATCATTAAAACAAAGAGCATAGCAACAACGTTAAACTTCAGTAAATGTTGTGAAATAAGGCTTAATATGAAAAACTCTCATTCCCATACAAAACTATGGAAGTGAGGGTTTTTCAAACAACTACTTAATGCAAACCTTCTTTAGGGCTTTTAGCAAAATCCTCAGAGGCTTCTGTTTCTGAAGTGACATCCTTACCTGAAACTTTATTAATCATGGCATTAAAGTTTCTCATAGATTGCAAATGCAGGTAAATAAGTTCTAATTCATCTGTTTTTGCTAATTCGCCTAATTGCTCATTAGTCAATGCTTTTAATTTTTCACGGTTAACCGCTTGAAAGCCACCCAAATTCATTTTTTCACCACTAGGTAAAGTGATTTGTGCTTGCATGGGCTCTAACAAATCCAATTCTTTTAGTTTTTTGCAGAACATTTGGGTGCGGTTAAACTGTCCTTGATATTCACTAGAAAAATTCAAGACACTTTTAAGGTATTGTGTTTGTTCTCCATCAGCATCAAATAAGCGTTCGCCTTTACCCTCTTGATTACAGCCAGTAAACTCTTCATCTATGCACAGTGTAAATTGTTTGGCATCCTTGCTGCCTGAGAAAACAAAGGGATAACGTCTTAAAAAGGCAGGAATATATTTACTATTCCATTTCCCATCATCTGACAAGTATAAGTTTTCTTGGTCACGAACGCCTAATATCACTGCAGGCATTACCGCCTCTTCATTTCCAGCAAAAATAATGCTGTATTCTGAGGCAGCACTAGGGAACTCTACGGCAGTTAATGGAACTGAGTTTATGTTTTTTGCAAAATCATAATTACTTCCTGTCTTAACTGACCACTCACTGTGTTTCTTTTTATTAATGGGTTCCGCACGTTCATATATAAGTAACTGTGTAGACATTCTTTTTCCTCTTGTTTAATTGATACTATTAAAAAATCATTTTCTTTAGTCTTGAAAAAACCAATAATACATAAAAGTTTCTGTTTACCCATAAATAGTATCAGTTATTTCAAAATACTTTACTCATCGTCCAAAGCACTCCAATCAATTAATGCGCTTGTTTTCATGTTTTTTCTACCTTCTTCCTTGTTATTCTCATCCGCAAGTACAAATAATTCGCTGTTTTCATCATTATGTTGTTCATTTAATTCATAACGCGGAGATCTTACTGCTTTATCTTCAGCATTCTCTATATGAGAGAACATTAAAAATTCATCTTCTTCCTTAACCTCTTCTTCGGCTTTATACTCATTAAAGCCTCCTGTTTCATCAAAAAACTTAAAATTGCCAAAGTCAGTCAGTTTTTCTTTAAGTTTCTGAGCAAAACTTTTACTTTCAACTGCTGCTGTTGGGTTAAGATCACTATGGCTAGTTACGATAGAATCTAAAACAGTGTTAGCAAGCGGTACAATCCTAACACCAGTATTCAACGTATCATTCATCAATTCACTATCCCCATGTGTAAAACCTAGGATATGACCTATTTCATGGCTCACTACGGTTAGTAAATCCATATGGTTATACGCTTCACTATTCACATAAGCAAGACCACTGGTATTTGATTCTGAATATTGATGAAATTCATCATCTTGATCTGGTGTACTGTCTACAAACCAACCATGACCAGCAGCGTTGATATCCACAGTAATAGTATCATCTATTGAATGCCCTAATAATTGACCTTGTAAATCGGCAAGATTAAAGCTAACTAAATCAAGTTTCGCTAATGATTTATTATCAACCAGCCCCGATTGTTCCCAACGATCTATTGCAGCAATCGCAATGCTATTCAATTGATTTTGATGTAAATCTTTAACTACACCCACATTAATCAAATTTTCAGCTAATAAAGCTTGTCCATTGGTATCTGGTAAATGTGCAGGATCATCTGTAGCAACAGTCACACTGGCAAATTTGGTATTATTGTCTTGTGAAAATAAACCAAAACCACCATCCACAGTCACCGCATTAAATGCATAGCCTAAAACAGTCATACCATTGAGCAACACACTCACAGTATTACCTTTTGCTGTTACCGTCAGGTCATAATCAGTGCCAGCCATAATACCTATCGCTTGAGTTGCATCAATAACCCACCCTTGTCTTTTAGTATGATGTCCAACTACGACGTCACCGGTTGTTGCATCAACTCCTGCAAATTTAAATTCAGATTTTCCATATTGATCAAAAATAACACCCGCCAGACTTTCTGTTTGTAGCGTTGTATCAAGGCGTAGTAAATAGCTTGATCCAATACGAAGATCTGTTGTGCTACTAGCAAACCCCGCTTGAGGCTCGACAGTAGGGCTATAATTATAAGAAGCATTATTACCATTTCCACTGCTAGTTATTAGCCAACTACCCACTTCTGTTCCGGTAAATAAATCAGCTACTTGATCAGAAAAATCATCGCTATCTTCTAATGTAAGTTCAGGGGGTAAGATTTGTACTGCAACATTATCAATCCGCGCTATTGAGTTATTAGCGCCTATTCCAACCATACCCGCATTCAAGCCATACAAAAACCCATCAGGTTCAACACGAGGTGAGAACACATGGGTAAAAACATCTTTATTATTAACCACTAATGTAGCTACAGTCCCATTTACAGCTAATAACACATCGTAGTCCCGATCTGGTTTTAAACGTGAATTAGTCTGCTCAACCACATGCCAACCATTAACATCACGATAGCCCATCTCTAATTTATCATTAGACATGTTGACACCAGCAAATTTAAAATCGGTTTTAGACTGATAATCAAAAATCAGATAAGCATTAGACTTATACCCTTGGATCGGTTTACCGGCATTAATAGTTGCTTGGATTTCAAAATAATTTGGCACCCATTCATTAACTACAAATACGGCTACCGCATCATCGCCTAACGTTTCAGGTGCAACTTCTAATCGACCAGCTGTAGCGGTAAAGCTACCACTATCAACAAGAAAATTATCAGTTTTACCTTGATTAAAAGTTGCTCCACGTAATACATCCCTACGTCCACCAGGAATATTACCTGCTTGTGGATCATCAGGAGCACCTGTTTGATCTTTCCAGTCGGCATCTTTTTGCAATACTAGACCTAGCTCGCCCTCTGGCTCTCCGTTGCGTAGTGGATCACTGCCTGTGTCATTAACTAGTAACCCTGTTGATGGATCTATACGATTACTTGCTCGTGTTGAATCTGCTCCATCACTGGCTGATTGGTCATACATAAACTGCATTAACTGAGGTTGTAAAGTACGACTAACCGTTGCTGCTCCAAAAGGTGCATAAGGTACTAAGTAGCTATTAAACTCACCCACATGATCAATTAAGCGATCGCCGCCAGTATTAGCTATCAACACATCACGCCCAGCACCACCGTGCGCTCGGTCTTCATAAGTTACTTGCGGGCCATCAGGTATACGATTGTCATCGGCATTATCACCAAATGTTGCTAGCTCATCATCAGCTTGTAAATAATCATTACCGTAACCACCATAGAGATGATCATTGCCTGTACCACCAAATATTACATCATTACCCAAATCTCCAAATATGCGATCAAAGCCATCAGTATGAATTTGATTACCTGTATTGACATCAAAGGCATCAACAACAACGCGACCATCTTGTGAGTCAAAGTTCATGAAAAAATCAGTACCACTAAAGTCGTATGTATTTGTTGATTCGTTTACATAGATTTTATTAAGCGGAAAGTATTCATTGTAGTGAGCAAATTCTTCGGCCTTATAAGCATCAAACCCTAATACACGAATACCAAAACCTAATTCAGCCTCAACTTTTGAAACAACTAAAGGACGATCATAACCAAATCTTAAAACAATACCGTCAGCCCGTTCAGCATCAGGTAAATAATCACCTGTCGCTGTTTCAGGAAAGACAACAACAGCTCCATCTACAATGGCTTCTGCACCTGAAATAGCATCATCACCGGCACCACCGTGTAAGAAGTCATCATCCCAACCACCGAAAATAATATCATCGGCATAAGCAGGATCAAATAAGGCTTGCTGATCCGGATCTACATTAAACGGTGTTAAGTTGACTGTTTTCTTCAACTCGCCGGTGATATTAATGATTGCTTCCTGCATACGTCCTGGCGTTGCAATATAAGTTTCGCTTACTTTAGCTATGTTATATAAAGACTCCGACAAGGAGCTATCAAACTTATCATCAGGTGCAGTATTACGGCTAGTATAGATACGTCCATCATCACCCAATATGCCATCACGGCCAGTGCCACCAAAAATTATATCGCTACCCCAACCACCGATGAGATCATCATCTTGCCCTTCGCCATACAACACATCGTCACCAACTTGACCATAGACTTGATCATCACCCGACTCACCATGAATCTCATCACTTGCACCATTATCATTCAATGCCGCAGCGTCAAAATCAGGGCCGCCTTCTGTGTAATCTATGTGTTCAACTGCTCGAGGAATGATTCGCAAGCTTGCACTATATCCACCGCCATTGCCTTCATAAATATTTGCTATTGGATCATCATAGTTAAAGATTAAAAAGTTATTTGTTGCCGTGTTATTAACACCGATTAACCTATAAATATTGGCATTGTCACCCACGATAACATCCGCATCACGCACATGACCTTCGGCACTTAAATCACCTTCGTTATTACGCTCTAGATCAAGACCTGCACCGCCAAAGATAAAGTCTTCGCCGTCTGGTCTTAACGTTTCATCACCTGCCAAGCCAAATAATGTTGAACTACCGCCGACGATATCATCTTGACCAAGATTACCAAAGACCACATCGTTACCACCGTTACCTTCAATGTAATCATCACCATCTGTTGAGTCTTCAGTGGATGCATTCACTATCAAATTACCATCTGTATCACGAGTCGCACTTACAGAGCTCATCAAGTTATAACGGTTTGCATCTTGAACAATGACTGTCTCACCAGTAGTAAGCACCTGCCCCATTTGATAACCATGATCTTCAGCGGTGATAACTGAACTCATAACCATAGCACCATCACCTTGTATTATATCGTCACCTAACTGGCCAAAGATCAGATCATCCTCTGAACCACCAGCAATATAATCATCGCCATGACTTGGACTATTATTTATTTCATCAGAATCTGAATGGGCCAATAGTTGAACAACTCTGGCAACAGTATCTGTTGGGTTAAATTGTGATGCTTCAGTAACCTGAACCAGACCATCTGTATATTCAACACTACTTATAGTCTCACCATAAATCGCTGTATTTTTAAGAACACGAATACGTTCACTCAGCGAATCTGGACGACGTTCAAAGCGGGCATTATCACCTGCCACTAAATCATTTTCACTACCCGCATCAATAAAATCGCCTTGATCATAACCTTGTGCTACTGACTCAAGTACAAGCTCTGCAACGGGAGTTAAAGTCCCATCAGCTTCAATACCATAGCCACCTAGAGCATGCCCCCCGGCTATATCATCATCACCTTGTCCACCCAAAATAGCATCAGAGCCTTGGCCACCAACAAGGATATCTTCTCCATCGTTACCTTCAATGTAGTCATCATCCCCTAGTAAATCACCATTAAAATGAACACATCCGTGCCCTTCAACTAATTCTGCTGTGCTGATTGAGGTAAAGCGGAACATAGGCTGTAAATCAATCAATGGCAAATGGAAGCCATTATCAGGGTTCAAGTCACCTTCAATCTCACCATGATCACCAAAAATTAGATCATTACCTTCATTACCAATCAATCGATCACGACCACCACCACCGAGCAGAATATCATTACCGCTGCCACCGATGATCTCATCATCCCCTGGAGCATAATCTGTTGCCAAGAAGTCAATGACTGTTACATCATCAATTGCATCTGGATCTTCAAATACCAGTACGCCATCAATTTCTGTATCAGCATAACCAATAATACCGTGACCACCAATGACAATATCATTGCCTCCATTAGTAGAGATAAAATCACCACCAATACCCCCAAGAACAACATCATTCTGGTTACCTGTGATAATAGTTTCGTGACCATCATCTTCACAACCCGTTGTTTGTACCAGTCCCAATGTAAAATCATGCGCCGACCATATTTGAGGATCATCAACCACGGCCGAAGTTAAACGACCACTATCCCCCATAACTAGGTTAACACCATTACCAGCATGAATTTCATCAGTACCGCTACCAGCAATAACTATATCGTTCTGTTCGCCGGTATAGATCAAGTCATCTCCACCCAGTGTAAAATTTTCTTCCTGAGTCGACCAGATTCGATCAATATCACTGGCATCACCATCCTCACTGACATAATCTACAAAGCCATGATCTCCAATTATCAAGTTTTTATTATCAATAGCTTCATCCTTTGGGTTCACCACAACAGAGCCATCAGCAAGCGTGAGTGAGCCATAAGCAAAGATTTTATCATCGTCAAGTCCACCAAGAATAATGTCACGACCAACACCAGTGGTAATGGTATCTTTACCACCACCAATCTCAGGAGAGATTGTTTCTATACGACCCAATGTGATGGCGTGACCATCCAGCGTTACTGTCAACTGATCGGCCCCCATCTCTTCCGCAGAACGAATGCGACCATGATCACCGATAACAATATTGTTGTCGCCCTGCCCAGCATGGATCAGGTCATTACCAAAACCACCAAAGATGATGTCACTTAGCGAACCAGTCGTTATAGTATCGTCACCCCCGATATTGGTATCAGTACTTTCAATCAGATCAATGTCAGCTAGATCATCAATGTCAGCAATTACGTAATCAATAAAACCGAGATCGCCTAAGACAATATTACGCCCTTCGCCGCCCTTAATGTCATCACCTGCATTACCACCCAATATACGGTCACTTCCTGCATTACCTTCGATAATATCTTGATCACCATTGCTAGGTTCGACGGTACCGATAAAAGTAATTAAGTTACTTTGAAGTAGTCTCTCAGATGTTCCATCAACTTGTATTAGGATTTCGCCATGATCACCAAAAATTATATCTTCGCCTTCATTGCCAAAAATTGTATCTTTACCTGCGGCAATGACACCTGTTGTCACTTCAAAATCAATATCATTTTCAGTCACCGTCCCTAGCACGGCATCTGAGGTTAAAATATGACTTTCATTAATTGTTGGAACTGTTAATAAACGAGTAACAATAGCCGCATCGGTATTTTCATCTTTAACCACCTCATAATCCAAATTAAAGCCAGAATCACCATAAATATGATCATCTCCTGCTTGGCCTAGAATTCTATCATCGCCTGAGCCACCCGCTAATTGATCACCAGCCTGACTACCGATAAGCAGATCATTTCCTCGACCACCATAGATTGTCACGCCATAATCAGATGCAGAAGCATCAATTATGTCATTGCCATGTTCTGGGAAGAATAAAGCATTACCAGTAAAGATACCTTCGCCCGGATCAGAGTCGTAACGTGCTCCATCTTGAGAAGTGTCACCATAAACAACTAATGGTGAGTCATTACCAGTGACTTTAACCATATCACCATCAACATGGACATTGACTATTGCTGTTTCAGCAGTAAAAGCAGCTGATGCTAAAGTAATGACTGAACCTTGAATCGCAGTAATTTCAAATAAACCACCTTGATTAGCTATTGTTTCAGCAATATTCAGATAACGGCCAACTTTAAAACCTAATGTAGACCAATCGATATTATCAGTTCTGGTTAATGTACTACCACTAAACTCAAATTCAGATTCAGAGGCTATCACTGTATTTCCACCACCGTGAACCACAGTCACAACATAATCTTCAGCACCAAATGTGCCTTGTGAAGTTGCGTCAATATCTAGGCGATCATTACCTTTACCTAACAAAATATCGGTAATTTCAATATCATCGAAGATAATACCAAATGGAATATTAATCAGCTCAGAACCATCTTGGGCAATACTAGTATCTGAAGTTAATCCATCAACGCTTGCTGTTATATGAATAGAATGAGAAGTACCAAAATTTGCATTAATTAAAGTCAAAACACCGTCTTCAATCAATCCAATTTCAAATAAGCCATCTTCTGCATCATTTGCACTGTCAATTTGCAGATATTGACCGACACGGAAACCTAAATCATGCCATAAGAAACTATCATTTCTTGTAACTGTTGACGCAGCCAGTGTCATTGAAGCAGTAGAAACCAAGGCCTCTTTACCCATCCCCAAACCAGACAATTTAACTGGATCAATACCATTATCCACATCACCTAATAAGAACAACTCATTACGTAAATAGATGGAAGACAGAAGACCAGTGTCATCCGAAGTACTGGAATCATTAAACACATTCAATCGATCCGCTTGTTCGGTTTCATCGGTATTAACTGTTATATCAATCGGGGCTTCGGTATGCTCAGTAGGTAACACAACTGCTGTACGCAATGAACGATCTTTACCTTCAGCAACACCGCCTTCTATAATTAATGGCCCTTGTACTTGAGCAACAAGGTGTTCTCTTACGGGTTCAGAGCGTACAAATTGTTTATTAGGGTCTACGATAAAGTTTTCATCCACTTCTATTTTTAGATTAACTGGCAAATACCAATTATCTGTTGTGAATGTAATTGAAGTTGCTTGTCTTTGAATAAAGACATCATGATCCTGTACGGTCGTTAATTCACCATCCAGTGTTAAGGTAATACTAATATCAGTCACTTCATTGACTTTATATTGAGTACCATCCATTTCAAATAAAGTGCCAACACGGAAGCCGTCTGTTAACCAATTACCACCATCCGTACGAATTATGCGATCACGCGTTTCTGATGCATTATTAGCCAAATTGACATAAGCGTTATACTCAGGTGTTACATCTGTGCCAACAATATTAATCTCAAAACTAGATCGAATGGTTGTAGGCTCTTCATCAACTGTCCAGTAAAAATTAACTGGTAATGTGACACTACTACTTTCTAGCGTAATAATTTTATCTTCAAGATATTTAATCGTGAACGACAAACTAGCAAGGTCTGTATTCAAATCAGGTTGTAAATTATCCTGCAGGGTAATTTCATCACCGATAGAGAAACCATCTTCAATCCAGCTACCGGTATGACGGGTAATAGTATCTAGTAAGCCATTTGAGCCTGCGTCAATAATATCAACCGTGGTTGAAAGCAGTCTTCCCACGTCATTAATATTGATTCGGTCATTATTCAAAGCACCTGCAGGATAAAAAGTTTGTCCGTCAGGAAATAAATTAACCGTAACATCCGCATCCGGCGCTTGTGTTAAACGCAATGAATAATCATCACCAGACAAACCTTTAACTAATTTAGTTGAACCACCTGACTCAGTCACCAATACTCTAGGAGAGTCATCATCAATCACTTTGACATCTAATTCAACAGGTACCGGCCCCAGTTTTACATTATCAATTAATGTTGCATTATAAATAGGGTCATCACTACTAAAATGATGAGTGATTCGTGACGTCAGTTTATTTTCTGAAATAACGTCATCAACAGCTTTAATAGTAAGCGTTTGCTTATCTGCAAAGTTATCCTTAGTAAATGTCAATTCAGTAATCAAATTACCATTATGATCATAAACTTCAATCTGGCTGTCATAGTCCAGAACCACCGTGACATCATGTGTTGGCTGTACAGAAAGCCATGCATCATAGCTATCCTCAATTGCTGTGCTGACAGTATCTCCATTTATATCAACAATATTCTTACCTTCAAGTACTTGCGTAGCATTATCCGTTTCTTCAAATAATAATGTACCTAAGTCATCATCCAGTAATTGCACTTCAACATTGGAGATTGCAATGGTTTCACCGGTTTCTGAATTGGTGAACAAAGCAATATCACTTTCAGAATCACTCTCCACTTGCAAGCTATGGCTAACCATTACCTTGCGCTCACCTTCAATAGCATCATCATGTAATGCTTGTACATAGACTCGTTGACTGCTATCCCAGTTTGTTGCTGCATCATAGGTTAGTACTGCAGAGGAAACCCATGTACCAATACCCGTCGACGCATCATAATCCAATGAAACCAACAAAGATTCTGCTTCATGTGGGCCATAGGTTTCTGTGATTGCCCTTGTATCTCTGCGTTTATCAGCAGTTGAGGACATTGCAGCAGAAACGGTTAGATAAACTACTGTAGAACTACTATCAAGATCATCTGCAAGTACCGCAAATGAAATATCATAAAAATCAACACTGCCATTATCTTCTATGATTCGAGTATGATCATCAGCACCTTCATCAATCACTACTAGACCTTGTTGAGGATCTGCAATGATTAACTGAATACCATCAACCAATAATTTCTCGTAATCTGTATCGTCACTAGTTGCACCATGATTTATCACACCGTAGCGACCACCTAGTGATTGACTAATAATATCGCTGGTGACATCGCCAGCAATAGAAAACAAATCACTGCCTAATCCACCGATAACAGTCGTAATTACATTATCGCGGGTGCTTAAAATAAAGAATTCGTCATCACCTTCAAGCCCATCTATTTCCAGTGATTCTTCAACACCATCCAATTGCACAGTAAGTCCAGCACCAAACACACCGTCTTCGGTAATAATAAAAGCATCAGCTTCTTCGGTACCAATCACAACAACCGTATCAAAGCCTTCTCCACCATTAATACTGACAGGGGCATTAATATTGTATTCAAACTGGTCATCATCGCCACCACCATTAGCGATAATATCGTCTTTAGCAATGAATGCTCTGATTACAAAGTTATCATTACCTTGCTCACCTTCCATACGCAATAAGGCTTTATTACTATAGACATTAAAAGTATCTTGGCCTTCACCACCAAAGGCTACAGTTGGTAAGGTGATACCATTGCTTAACCAACCTCTTGTAATGAGTTTTAATTGAATATCATCACTGTTTGAAGTTAAATCAATATTATCTATATCATCAGCAACACTACGAACATCTATGCCTAGACCTGAATCGGCATAAACCCAACCATTAGGGTTACTACCAAACACTTGCCCAAACTGAAATAAATCATTACCTTCCCCACCATCCAGCGTAGTTATTGAGCTATTGTCATCGACATAAAACTCATCATCACCTTGCCTCGCATTAATACGCACTCGGCCATTAATGCTTTGATCATAATTAATGCGTTCTACAGCAAAATCAAATATTGCACCGTCTGAAGCTGCTTTCTCTGCTTCAGTTAATTCCGATAAATAAGCAATAAAGTGCTTACGTAATAAGAAGACATCATCACCTGAAGCATTGTTAGCATCGTCAATATCTGTGCCTTCAACGGTTAAGATATCGGCGCCATCATCCGGTGCGCCAGTATCGTGAATATTGATAATGTAACTGCTTCTGCCACTGCTGATATTAATCAGATAATTATCGGTTTTTCCTTGTCCATCTATATCCAGCGTATCGCGAACAATATCATCTGTTGCTTGTGCAGTTGCCGAATGATTCGGTCTATCATGTTCTGTGATTAAATCAGGTAGATGATCAATAATAATTAAATCTTCGCCTGATAATGTTGCAGAGGTTTCACGTGTCCATTCGGCTAATTGATCACCTCGAATAGTTGTATGGCCAATCAATGATTGTAATTTTACATGGATAATATCATCATCACGTTGCCCAGCGATCAGTGTTGTTATTGATTCTAAATTGCCTTGTAAATCTATTCTTGTACCTGTACCCAAATCATAGTTACTAGCTGCTTCACGCTCATAATCACCAACAATAGCAATAGATACACCCGATACAACTGTTGTATCTTGTTCTAATAAAATATCATCCCCAGCAAATAAACGAATATCGGTTGCCGCAGAAATAGTCGCACTATCAATCAGAGTAAAATCTTCATCTCCATCACTACCATCGTCTGCTGTGAAATATAAACCAGACTCACCACCATCCAATAACGTCACTAGGGCTGAATCAATTGCATGTAATTCAATATCTGAATCCGTTGATTCTACATCTTCTTTTACTCGCATAAAGCCAGTAGTAGTCACTCTTATTCTTTGGCGTGCGAATAAACCGTTTACAACACTACTCAATGCAGAAGGAGCAATTAAACCAATACCACCAATGGTTAAACCACCTTGGTCATCAATAAAAATGCCTCCTGTTGTACTGATAGCCTCTAACTGGCTAATAATTGTTTCCAGTTCGTTAGTATCAGTACCTATATTGCCATGTGCAAACAATTGCACATCTGCTGCGCTGATTTCCACATCTGAATCACCATTATCCAGAATGCCACCCACTTGTGAATTAACATCAACCTCGGTACTGGTACGAATATGACTCAAGCGAATATCACCATAGGCATCTATATCAATAAAACCATCAGTGGCATCAACATAAGAACCATCTGCCATGGTGATAAAGCCATCATTGACTGCATCTGTGCCATAAATATTGGCATCAGCCGCTAAAGTAATGGTTGCATCACCCGTTTCATTATCTATAAAACCTGTCGCAGAAAAGATAATATCGCCATCAGCCAATAGAGTGATAATGCCACCACCACTGGTAATACCGGCATTGACATAGATATTTTCAGAAGCATCCAGCAAAACTGGACCATTAGCACTGTCTATGGTTTCATTGATGGTGATGTCACTGAATGCTGAAATATTGATGGTGCCCTGTGCTGAAATGCCCGTTAGCGTATTTCGTCCATCAATAACCAAGCTATTGACTTTACTTACGTCGATGGTGATTCCGCCAATGACTAGATCACCGGTATTATCCAACCAGATACCCCCGGCAGAAATTTCGGCTTCTAAAAATTGTACCTGTGTTTCCAGCGAGTCAACATCTGTCCCAACACCTGTGACGGACTTGAAGATGAGATTTTTTGCGGTAATATTATTAACAGGAGCCGTCGTTTCATCTTGATTCCAGTCAAAAATCCCTAATTCTGTATCAATAATGACGGTACCATTACCTGTGCTTGTATCGGCCTTAATGGTATCCACATAGACATTACCTGCAACAAGCAATGTCACATCACCATCAACTGACTCTAGATAACGGACAAAAACATCGCTCAGACTGTTGATGAATATATCCCCTTGGGAGGTTGTATTTAATTCTTCATTCAGTTCAACTTCAATGAAATTACTGTTCTGTCCACTTTGTCCACCTGAAATCAAATAGGCCTTGTTAACAAAATAAATATTGGCTACTGGTATATCATCGTCATCAAAATAATCTTCAATAGACGCTTCTGCCGTTAAGGTTACCGTATCTGCACGTAAAACCTTGCCGACAACAATTTTTCCTTGTTCTGTTTCTATAACAATATCACCGCTACCGCCACCATCGACTCGTGAAACAAACAAATCATTAACTGGATTACTGCCTATGTCATCGGAAACTTGCAATACATTCAATCGCGTCTGGATTTCTGCACTGAATGCACCAGCGGGGGTTAACTGAATACGGAAAGAATCTTCCGCAGCGACTGTTGAAGGGTCTAAACCATACACTGAAGCAGTATCTGAAACTAGAATCAAATTACCTAATGCACTAATTGCAGCTACAGAACCCGTATAAGTGTCAATAATATTGCCACCAGCACGTAAGCGGACATTTCCGCCTCCAGATGCGCTGTTATGCGCAGAGCTACCTGCAGTGATTTTATTGATGTTCAGTTCACCAGTTGTTTGTAGCCCTATTCCATCAGCAGCAGTCGCGGTAACATTGCCTGTTGCTTCAATATCGACATCATCAAATTTTTGTAAAGTGATATCCAAAATAACACTTGTGTCAGCAACAATACTAACATCCTTGGTCAGCGTTTGAACTCCATTCGATGGTTTCAAAGTATGGCTTCGGCCATCCAATACCAACTCATCCCAGACAAAGCGATTTTGATAATTTTGTCCTTGTAGATTAATAGTGGCATTGCCTAATCTGTAACGATATAAACCATAATCTTCACCATTTTGTACCAAAACCACATCAGAGTGTTCAACCAGAATTGAGCCAGTATCACTTGAAGTAAAATGATCAATGTCTATAGCCGTCCACTCTGGCCCTGAAAATGTTTCTCCAGTAAGATCCACTGAGCCACTATCACCCGAGTAAAGATACATCTGATAGCTAACACCTAGAATATCTTCGACTGCGGCTCTGGCTAAAATTTCTTGTTCAGCCAATGTTAAATCTGAAAACTCACCTGTTTGTAAATTAATGCTAAGCTGCTCATTAATTTTACCAATGCCACCATCTGGTGCACCTGCAATTAAAGTAATATTAGTGGCCTGTACATTCACGCCTTCACTGCTTGCTGCAGAAATACCAGATGGCACGGGTAATTCTGGATACAATTCTTGAATTAATGCAGCAGATAGAGGATTATTTAGCGCTGCTGCATCAAAGGTTCTTGCGGCAATATATTCATCAATTTCAGTTTGAGTAAATTTGTTCACATAATCAGGATCATAGTTTGTAGAAAGACTACTATCATCATGTATGCTTTTAAACTGTGCAGGCACATTAACATCACCAGCATCATATGCAACGACAGGGGTATCCCATTGGTACCTAATCAGACTTAAACCAAGTACTGCATTCTCATCACCTGAAATTAAGTCTATCTCAATATATTCTGGACTCGCTGATAATGCCGCATCATAACGACTACTTGCCAATTTAATGGTCGTTCCATCTATTATCTCAGCAATATAATAATCTTCATTATTAAACAAGTTGATTTCAGTCGCTATGACATTAGGGTCAACAACAAAAGTCAACACTGTGCCTAAATCATCAACAGTCAAATTATGTGCGGCTGAAAAAGTCAGGGTATTGTCAGTAGTATTCAAACTCTGAATAGTATAAGTAGTATCAGCTATACGTTCATCATTAGCATCTAAATTACGACTAACCTGGCGATAAGACTGCCAATAGGAATGATATAATTCCGTGCTAGTCCGCTCTTGACTGTGTAATGCATTTAACGCAATCGCTTCAGCCGCCGCACCAGTCAATGCCAAATCTGCATCTCTTGCTGCTGATTCTTCCACTGTTGGTGGGGTATATTCTTCAAGATAACCATCCAGAATTGAACCAGAAACTGTGGTTAACCAGGCATCACCCGAAATAACGTGAATACCACCCAAATCACCGGATAACCCAACCAATGCAGCATCCCAATCAGTTGCTTCCAGCAATACCAGATCACCTACCGTTTCATTGATATAAATACCGCCATCTGCAATCGCTGTTAAACCGCCAGTACCCAAAACATTACTGTTCAGATTGAGCAAATCAGAACTGCTTCCACCAATGCTGCCTTGAGCGGCAAAAAGATGAACCTGATTACCTTGAATCAGCGTGGTGGTAACAGCTAAATCCTCACCGGTATTGACAGTGGCTGTCGGTTGACGCAGGATAAATGAACCATTATCAGCCACCTGAGTAATACCGCCTATAGCTCTGATAACCACATCACCTACTGTACTTTCTATACGTTCAGTCAGTAACCCTGCTGGATTACCATCCCGTGAAATGGCATTAATCTCAATATCTGAAAATGCCGTTACATGTAAAGCACTACTCAAGTTACCTTCTACATTGATTTTTACTTCACCTAGTAAAGACTCAACATGAGGGGCGACACCATAAATACCGACACTGTCTGTAGAAAGCACAGAGCCAAATGTGGCATCAAAAAAGGTCTGTCCAAAATTGGCATTATCAATATTACCTTCTAAGAAAACATCTCCAAATCCAGTACTGCGTACATCAATGGTGGGTCTGTCAGAACCTAAAACAAAATTGACTTTAATGGGTGCGTCAGCTCGTAAACTATGCGTGTAAAAATCAGTTAAACCAATAACTTCAGTATACGTTGTTGTGGTTTTTTTCTCCTGTAACCAACCACCACCTGAGGTTTCTGTGTTTGAAGAAATGCTGTAATTTTTATAATCACTTTCGTAATCGAAATTATCCGAATTTCCTTCCGAATAAACTTCCCAAGCACCACCGGTATAATCCACATTACTCAACACCAATGAAGCGGGTTGACTAGTTGCTTTATATCGATACCGAGTACCATCAGCACCAGTACCTGAGCCAGAGACTTTCTTGACTACAGTAAACCCCGGCACAACATCAACATCATCATCTGTTAATTCCACATATCGTATCGTATATGCAAAATCCCCAGCATAAGAAGGTGCTGAACCATCACTGACAGTACCAACCACTTCTGATTCTAGCAAGGGAGAAGTATCTCGCGTATAGGTTTGTTTAGATTTGTAACTTGTATCAGCCGTTAACCAATCCTCAAAGCCAGTATCACCACCAAACAGATTAAAGCTTTTATCTTCATAGACTGTGATAACAACATTGGTTTTTTCTTGCCCTTCTACCCAGCTATAATGTAACCCTTGCTGAGGTTGAAAATTGATAGTTGATAAATCAGTATGTGCGGTCTGCTCAAGTAAATGATAATCCAGTGCGGCTACACCATCGGCAGAACTGGTAGCTAGGGTACCATAAGAGACTATTTCTGTTACCGTCGGCGTGCTTCCTTCCACACTATATACATATTCTGTTTTCAAAGGTGCAATGATAAAATCGTTGACTGTATCATTGCCTACTGGATCAATCAGTCTTGCAGTATCGACAATGATAATTTCGCCAACTCTAGGTTCAGTTAGGTCAATACGATTAAGAATCAGATCAAAATTGCTTTGATTAACAATATTGACATCGGCATAGCCATTAGCAACTCTTAGTTCACCATTACCGGTACTAAAAACCTGACCTGCAATAACAATTTTACCGCCTGTAGGCACGATATCTTCAACAACTATCGAGCCACCATCCTCTGCTTTAAAATAAGCATCAACAGGCACGCCGTCACCAAAAGTGACACCTCGCAGTGCTCTCCCTCTGTCATCTTGTAAGGAGGCTGTAGTTTTGCCTGGATTAAAGGTCGGGTCAATAGTTAAACTAATTTCAGTGACACCACTTTGTATCAGTCCATTAACATTAAGATATCGAGCAGTAATGGTAATCTGTCCCATCGCCAGTATTTTAGCTGTATTAGCTGTGATATTACCATCCAGATCGAGATCCTCAGCATCTACTGTAATATAGGGGTTAAAGAAATCAAAAACATCAGGGTTTCTAATAGTATAAGCCGATGTTGCCACATCCGTATCATTGCTAAATGTCCGTGTGGAACCACTGCCCAAAGAAAATATCCAGCCTCGGACAATATCATAATCAATATACTGTCTGGGGTCTTTACCTGTATGAAACCAGCCATCGGTGTTCAGTGAAAAGTCCTTGGCAGAAATAATGGTGACCGATGCACCTCTAATTTCCCCAGTAACGATGATGCTCCCTTCTTTATTTTCTATATAGATATCACCATCTTCATTAATGGTATCACCCACCATGTACAGATCTTGATCTAATGCACTGATACGGTTTAAAGCTTCGGTATCTAAACCAATACCAAATTGATCAATGGTTGCACTGACCTGTTGGATGATAGTAATGCCTGTTGTTGCTATTGCCTCATCACCGTCTTGAGAAACATTATTAAAATAAACATGACCTGCAGCCTGTTCAATATAACTCCCATTAATAATGGCAATGCGGCGGTTATCTTCAATAATGGCATCACCAGTGGTCATGGTAAATGGCGTTTCGTTCAGAATATTGATTTCTGCACCACCTCTTGCTATTAATGTACCCGTTACATTGATTGTTGAAGCATCGATAAAGATAGAACCCGGTGCTGCATAGATATTGGGAACTTCAAGAAATAAAACATCTAATGATTTTGTGACTGTATCTACTACTAAATCGGCTCCAGTATCACTTTCAACAGTGTCCGTTCCTAATAACCCTAAATCATCAAGATCTTCATTCACAGCATCAAGCTGAATTTGATAACGGGCTAATGCTTCAGTATCTGTCGCATGATTAGCCATATACTCCAAAATAGCATCACGCTGTTGCAATAATAGATTTCCTACATTGCGCATGGTAAAAACAGGCATATCCAGTTCAGCCGGTTTAAGCACATAAAAGCGTCCGTTTAATGCAGTAGGCAGATCCTTTAATACATCACTACCGACCACATTCAGGTTTTCTATCTCTAAAGCTTCATCAAGCTCAGGCACACTAAGATGATCCCATTCACCAGAACTAAAGTCTTGAGCTGCCAGATCCAGTTTATCCTTATTACCTATATAGCGATAAGTCTCCCCAACAACTCCACCTGTATTAAAACCACTAATTACTTTTATTAGTGTATCGTTAGTCACACCAAACATAATATCGTCGGCATTGAGCATTTCATAGACATATCGCACATCTAAAGCGGCACCAAAACTATCAACCAGACCTTCAGCAACTTTTTCCGAGTCAGTTAATAGTCGTGAACTAGGTGTGCCCGTCGTCGAATCATCATCAATCCCTGTCACACCATTCAAAACTTGTGAGCGGATTCTTAGTACGCTACTGCTGTTCAAACCGGCTTCTACAACAGCATCTGTTTCAACAGTGACCGTGCGATTACTGTTAAAAACACCACCGTCATCTACATCAACTGCATAAGGAATTGCAGATAAAGATAATACTGCACCATCAGTATTAACCAGGTTATCCCCTCCCTGAGCAACTACGGTGAGCAAGTTAACATCTTTCAATGCCTGAATTTTTGATGTGCCTTTAATTTCTACTTTATTATTTTCTGTAACAGAAGCAGTCGCAATCGGCACTCCAACACTAGGCCCCAATGAATAAGTATTGACATAAGCATCAGCAAAACCAAAGAATATATTGGAAGTTGCTGGATCAAACGATAAGCCTGCCTGTAATGAAACGACACTACCTTTAATGGTCGAATCATTAACAATCACAGTCTGGTCAGCTACTAAAGTATTATCAGCAACTGCATTAGCAAAACCATTCAGTGCGGCAGCGACTACAATATTGGCTTCAGTCGATAAATAGGAATGTGCTTGTGTATAAACCGCAACCTCACCCGCTTGGTTGTTTAACTCTGAATCATCAATATTGACCCGGGCATCTGATTTAACATCAACCAAAGACTTTCCCGTTGCAAAACCAAAAGCGCCAAATGATTCAATTTTTACGTTATCGACCGCCTCTACATCAGTTACTGCTGCAATCTGTAATATGGCTTCACTCGAGTTATCACCCATAGCTGTTAGCTTGGCACCATTGATAATATCTACTTTGGCCTGAAATTTATTACTACTGGTACCAAATTGAGAATCACTTTGTAAATCGGCAATCGTTATAGCACCTACGGAACCTGATTGTAGATTATATCCGCCACTTAACTGCTCTTTAGTCAGCAAATTACTAGCATCAATAATAATAAAATTAGCGTTAATCTCTGCACCATCTATTTCAATATTTGCTTTTGAGGTATTGATATTGTCAACTGCCCCTCCAGTACCTGCGCCCAATGCAATACTATAAGCATCGGCACTGGCATCTTGAGATTGCGTATGATTAGTCACAATGGCTGCTGTAATAGCATTAACAACAGCATTTCCGACTCTGGCTAATGTTGCCTGATCACTATTCGTTTCTGAATCGGCACCTGAAATTGCAATTGCACCACCTCCAGCGGCTGTGGTTTGTGCCAAAATATCATCATCACTCCAAGCGGACACATTTAAGATTTGGGTATTGACTGTTGTATCATCGCCTAGGTCGGCCTTAACTTCGTAGGTACCATTACCTTTACCTAAATTGACTTCTGCAAACATACCACCCGCAGCTACCAGGCCAAAGGCCGCGCCATCTGCATTAGCACGGGCATAATTAATCGCGTTAGCAAAAATACTGACTTCTTCACTGGCATACAAATCAGCACTTGTTATCGTAGTTTTCACTTCAGTTTTAATATTCGCGGTGGAACTATTGATAGCACCAGAAACCAAACCGCCTGAAATGGCAGCCGTATCCGTTTTATCAATTCTGGCATCTGAAGAAGCCTCTACCCTAATCCAGCTGGCATCTAAATCAGAGTTAGTCACTGTTGCGAAAATATCACTTTTTATTTCATTTTTCAGTACCGAAACACCTAATGCTGCACCAAGGCCGATTGCGATAGTTGCATTCGTTGAATCTGCTTCCAGAAAACTATTCTCATAAGCATAAACAGATATTGTTCCACTGCGTTCTCTGATTTCATCTGCTGTTAATTCGATATCGGAAGGCGTTAATCCTGCGGTTGCTTGTACCTTAATAGCACCATTAATTTCAGCAGTAATGGTATTGTCTATCACATTATTGATATCCACACCGCCACCACTCACTGCAACCAATCCTATTGAAGTGGATACTGTAATGGCTTCGGCATTTTCTATTTTTGCATTGACCACATCGGCAATGACATTGACTGAGCCAACTGCATTAATTTCATGTGCGGATGTGCCACTAATATAGGCATCAACCACATCTTGAATATCATTATCCACAATTGAAACAGCAACAGAAACCGAACCACCAATACCAATAGCAGCAGCAACCGAGATACCCAATGCACTGGCTTTTGTTATTTGACTGTCTGCAATAGCTTTAACTAAAACATCATCACCAGCAGTCACATCTGAATTGATGATATAAGCCTGGACTTCACTGCCTATATGATTCGTCAGTCCAACACCGGCACCCGATAAAGAAACAGCAACCAAACCACCCGATACAGCAACTGAACCTGCGAAGGCATCAGCATGAATAATATCTTCTGCAAAAGCAGTAACACGGGTGTCGTGATCTGAATGGATTTCTGAACCTGAGATATAGGCGTGGACTTTATTACCTCCGCCTGTGCTATCACTCAGTGAATCAAAACCAATCAGGTTCCCTGCTACTGTGGCACCAATTGAAGCACCACCACCAACCAGCCCAACACCAACAGCGGCCGATGCTGCCCCTACTAAAGCTTTTATATTGGAATGCGATTGGGCATCTACGATGATATTAAGATCTACTAATTCCCAGTTACCTGACAAGCTAGTTGTATCTGCATTAAAAAAATCTGGATTTGCATTGGGAATATCAATATCTCCCAATGTTGGGTCATTTACTGTTGTATATCCTGTAATCGGATCAATAACAGCTGTTGCGCCTGTGTATTTATAGACTAAGCCATTACTTAATTTGACCGATTGTCCATCTTCCAGATATATCGGTGCCGATAGTGAAAGATAAGTAGTCGCTACATCAGGGTCATAAGCGATAGGTGTCCATAAATTGGTATCACTGAAATTTGTCAGTTCCAAATCGATGATATCACCATTATTTCCTTCGTATTGGTATCGAGATCCGTTCAATAATTGAAGGGTGTCTTGGTCATCTAGTACAATCAGCGCACTATCACTACTGAGATCAGCCAATGCAGATACTTTACTGCCTGTTGTTCCTGCCAAATTTGTAGAGATATAACTTTCAACAGTGTTATTAATAATGTTAAAGGCATTTGCACCTGCACCACTAAAACCTAACCCTACCGTACCACCTACCCCTGCAGCTAATGAAGCAGCAACAGATAAGGCATCAATGCTTGCATTCTCATTCGCTAATACAGAGACACTGCCTGCCGTTGCAGTTACACCGGTATCAGCCGCAACAATATAAGCTTGAACCACATTACCTATTTCATTATGTGCAAGGGAAACGCCAATAGAAACTGAAACTGCGGCAACGCCAGCAAAGGAAGCGGCAATTGACGCAGCAGCAGCATCTGCTCTGATGGATGAAATATCATCTGCTGTGACATTAATATTTTCTGCAGTAATACCACTGGCACCATCACCACTAATATAGGCTTTGACACTGGTTTGAATATAGTTTTCAGCATCAACACCGGCACCACTTAAACCAACACCGGCAGTGCCACCGCCTGAAATAGCAGCTGATGCTGCAACAACTAATGCATCAATAGATTGAGAACTGGTGGCTGTAATATTAATATCACTATCTGCAGTAAGACTGCTATCCAGACTGTAGGCATGTACTTCTCTTGCTCTACTATCATCCAGATTATCCAGCTCCCATAATTCAGCGTTAGAGTAATCCATTTCTTCTAGATCAATCACCGAATTATCATTATATTTCAGCACAGTATCGCCAATATATTTATAAATATTTCCGGCTTTAACACCTTCTGCAATGATTACTTTCTTACCAATGGCAATCTGTGTAATACCTGTATCGGTTGTCTCATAATCAACGCTGCCGCTTTCTACACTATTACCAGTCAAATTACGTGCAACTGAAACACCAATGGAAGCACCTACACCTGCTGTGCCACCGGCTCCTACAGCTAATGAAGCGGCAATGACTGAAGCATGAATTTGAGAACTGTCACTTGCATCTATATTAATATCAGCAGCTGAAACCAATACACTAGAATCAACATGGGCTTTGGTACTGCCCAAAATAATATTAGTCGATTCAGCACCGGCACCACTCACTGCAATACCAGCACTACCACCGACACCAGCAGCAGCGGATGCAGCAACTGCAACCGCATTAATTTTGGTTTCAAATACCTTAAATGCCGAGCCATCTTTAATGATGGTATAAGTATCTCCATCTATTTCAGTTAATGCCCACTCTTCACCTTCAGTGACGATATTTAGGTTAAGATCCTCACTAAGTGTAATATCGTTTTGACTACCATTAAACCAGCTTTGTAATTTACCTAATAAGATTGCATCAGCAAGGGTGTCATTGATTTCTTCATTAGTGCCTGTATCTTCATTGTCACCCTCAGCGACAGCCAGATCATCTAAATCGCCTGCAGACAACTTGTTAGTTACATCAGTTCCATCAAACGTGAAGATTAAGTCACCTGCCGAGGTAGCAGTCACTTCAATATTTCCTAAACGCGTAGTTATATCTGTATCTGCACTTGTGATATTAGCATCAACCAAGGTATCAACCGTATTACGCGCTAATGCCACACCAATAGATGCTGAAACACCTGCATTACCACCCACTGTTGCTGCTAGCGAAGCCGCACCTGCGACAGCAGAAATGCTAGAACTATCCAGAGCTGATACAGTAACACTTGCTACATCGATTCCTGCAGTACCATCCCCAATGATTGAAGCAGTAACAAATGAATTGATAACATTGGTGGTTGAGGATCCTGCGCCACTTAAGCCCACAGAATTAGAACCCGAAGCAGCAATACCGACAGAGCCACTCAAAACTTGAGAACGTATTGACTGGTCACCTTTTGCCGTTACCATTAACGCACCCGTTGATAACACACTGGTATTATTTAAACTGGCACTGACACCTGGTAGATCAATGGCAGCAAAAGCTGAAGTTTCATCCCAGCCATCAGAAAGTTGCAATTCATCATCACCATCTAAGCCAATTTTGCTTAAATCCCTGTCTTGACCAATCGTGTTATTCGCAATTGATACACCAATCGAGGCTGCTACAGCATTACTACCTGCACCTGCGGCGCCTACTGAAACAGTCAATATCTCTGCATCAATGTTTGATAAGTTTTCCGCTTTAACAGTAACAGTGCCAGCTGAGACCATATGTCCAGCTGTAGTATAAGCATCAACATTACTGTTTATGGTATTCAAAGCAATACCACCACCACCACTAAAGGCAACACCATTACTAACACCACCACTCACTGCTACAGAAACTGCAGCTGCTTTGGCTTCTATGGTTGAATTGGCTAATGCCGAAATTTCTATATTACCGCCACTAGCTGCGCCTAAGCCTGCTGCATCTGTTATAGCAGCCGTTGTATTATCAAGATTAGATGCATTAACCAAAGCTGCATTAGTAATATAAGCTTGAACATCGTTTTCTACGGTATTAAGCGCCAAGGCAATACCAACGGATGCGGCGACTGCATTACTTCCACCTAATGATCCTGTAGCAGTAACACTCGTCATATCAGCCGTAATTTCAGAACTATCTTCGGCATGTATACGAATATTTCCACTATCAGTACTAATCCCTGTAGAACCTGATATATAAGCATAAGTATTCGTGGCAATACGATTGTCAGTCCATAAAAAACCGACACCAATAGCCGCACTATTTTTAGCTGAAACACCTATTGCTGCAGATATAACTGATATGGTCGCATCGATATCAGCATCAGACTTAGCCTCAATATTGATACCGCGTTGTGCATCTAATTGTGTATTTTCTGTATAAGCTTTGGTTTCCAGTGCGTTTGCACCGCTAAACTCATTCCAGCCAATTAAGTTACGAGCAATTGAAAAACCAATGGAAACAGCTGTAGAACCATTGAGACCTAATGAACCTGAAACAGAAACAGCTGCAATTTCTGCTGTAATTTTGGATAGGTACTCAGCTGTAACATTTATTTCACCCAATAAATTAACATCTTTAGTAGCCGTTACATTGCTATCTTTAATATAAGCATTACTGGTTCCTAGTATCTGGTTAACTGCAATGGCACCGCCGCCACTAACACCAACCGATCTATCCAGACTAATCGATACTGAAACTGCACTTGCAGTAGAGGTTGCATCAATAATCGCATTTTCTTTAGCGATAACTTCAACAGTCCCTTTGGTTGCGATTAATGTGTTTAGATTTGTATCATCGCCATCTGCATAGGCTACAAGATTATTGGTGATTTCATTGCGGGCAATACTCAAGCCAACTGAAATAGCATTACTGTTACCGGCATTCGCCCCTATTGAAAGTGCAGTGGCCTCGACATCTGCATCAATAGCAGATTCATCTTCTGCTTTTATGGTTATATTTCCAGAATTTGCGGTTACATCCGTATTTAAAATATGAGCATCGACAGTCGTACTGATTTTATTCATAGCGACAATTGCCGCTACCGATATAGCCGGTGGATTGCTGCCTTTATCAATACTAAAGCCTATCGTAGCTGCAGCTGATCCAACTGTTGCATCAATATTTGCTTTAGAATAGGTTGTAACAGAAACTGCTTGAGCTGCCGTTAGACGACTGCCCTGGGCATAGGCTTTAACCAAAGCTGACTGTTCATTACCAATGTCAGTACCAATAATGGCATCAATGGTATTAAACAAAACATTCTGAGGTTCCCAGCCAATGGTGTTAAATGCAAGAATAACCCCTACTGCGGTACCATCAGATGACACATCGCTACTAATGGTCGCTTCAATCAAAGATTGATTTTCTGCATAAATTTCAATATTACCCGATGTTGTCGTCTCAACTATACTGTCTTTTATATAAGCTTCTGCACTGCTCAACACTATATTAGTCGCAATAGCCCCGTCGACAGCTACTGAGCCTGATGCCCCAGTGATACTCGTACTTGAGGCATAAACCTTACTCGTATGCGTAGCAATTAAATTGGAGTTTTCCAATGCTGTGACTTTAATATTTCCATCACTTGAGAGCATAGTCGCATTTAAAGCATAAGCCTTAGCACCACCTCGTACATCATTCATCGCAATAGCAAAACTTAAACCAGTAGCGCTGCCATCTCCAAAGACATTAGCAGCAACAGTTTCATTAAATAAATCTATAGTAGATGTAATATTGGCTTTATCATCCGCCTTAACTAAAACACCTCTATCAGCAATGATACGTGTAGGATCGCTTTCATCTATTACAGTCGTAAAAGTAATATAAGCTGTAGCGGCACTACTCACTTTATTTTGTGAAATAGTGGCTCCAAAACTAGTACCAGAAGCACCCGTTATTGTTGAGGATGCATCAGTCGTCGTATCATTATTAATATCACTAATCAGCGTAGCATCTGCTATTGCTGAAATAGTCAACAATCCTTTTGCATCAGTAGTTGTATCCTCCATATAAGCCAGCGCATTCGACTTACCGCCAGCATTAAATGCATCAGATATTTCAGGACTACCTATTAATGCATCTACGGTATTAAATAAAATATTTTGTGAATCCCAACCAATACTGTTGAAGGCAAGCGTTACTCCAACCGATGTTCCGCCTGAACTTACAGCATTAATAACATTAGCCGTTAATTCTGAGGTAATTTGTGCATCAACTGTAATATCGCCGTTTGTATCATCAAGGGTTTTCAGCTGACTATTAGTCACTTTCGCTATTGCCCCACCTATTACAACATTTGTCGCCGCCAAAACTGTAACACCAGTGGACTCTGAGCCACCAACTAATGATCCCCCACTAGTACTGCTTGCTGCTGCGACATTAGTTTGGGTTGTTAAACTAGCATCGGCAATTGCCTGAATCAGAATAGATCCATTATCAAGAGACGCCGAAGTATTATTTACATAAACCTCTGCTCCTCCCCGAACATCATTCAATGTTACAGCAACACCCACGCCTGTTGAACCTGCTGCCTGGAACGCATTAGTGTCAGCACTATGGTTCGCTTCTAATTCAAGACGCGCATTAATAACAGCTACATCCTGTGCTTTCACGGTGATACCATCTTCCACATCAAGACGTGGTGTGGTCGGATCACTATCTATACTATCAAAATCAACATAAGCCTTTGCTGAACTACTGACTTTATTTTGTGCTAGAGCAGCTCCTGCACTAAATCCTGTCGCTTCTTTGAAATCAGAAGAAGAGCTGGTTTCTGTTCTGTTATCTACATCTGATCTTAATGCTGCGGCTGCTGACGCTGTAACCGACAAGGCACCACTGGCATCCACCGTCGTATCGTCAAGATATGCTAATGCATTGCTATTGCCATCAGCATCAAAGGCATCTGCTATCAACTCATCCCCTATTAGAGCGTCAACCAGATTAAATAGGACATTCTGCGGTTCCCAGCCAATACTATTAAAGGCCAAAGTAACACCAACACCTTTACTGCCACCTTCAACAGCATTAATCACGCCAGCGTCTAGTAATGCTGTATTTTTTGCATCTACCGTAACATTGCCACTTTCTGCAATAATATCAGTGGTAGTGACTGAACTATCCGTAATAAAAGCGGTTGCTCCGCCTTGTACAACATTAGTCGCAATAATGGCAGTATCAGTCAACGTCCCAGTTCCACCAAGAATATTTCCACCAGAAGCACTGGTTTCTGCTGAAACATCAGTCTGTGCCGACAACGCAGCATTCGCTGAAGCTTCAACCATCACAGAACCTGAATCAGAACTGACAGTCGCATCATCAATATAAGCCTCAGCCCCCACTCGAACATCATTCATTGACACTGAAATGGCAAAGCCCTGCGCACTGGCAGAACCCACTGTTGCATTACCTGCTGCTGAAGTATTTGCTGCAAGTGTTACACGGGCATTTATTGAGGCATTATCCTGTGCTGAAACGACAACACCTTGATCAGCTGTAATGGTCTGGTCACCCGTATAAGCATCTTCAACTGTATAATCAATATAAGCTTTAGTTGAGCTACTGACTTTATTCTGTGCCAACACCACCCCAACACTTAAACCTTCCGCTGCGGTCAAATCAGATGAAGTATCAACCGAGGCTACATTGCTAACATTAGCTTGCAGGCGTAATGTATCTTGATAAATTTTGAGTACATCTCCTTCTAAACGAAGACTGTAATCTTTTTTATTAAGCTCATCATAAAGCAGCCATTCATTACCTTGAGAAACCGAATCAAGCGTTAAATCTGAACTTAATAAAATACCATTTGAGATAAAAACATCCCTAAGGTTAGACATCAAACCTGCATCCAAATCCAAATCCTGAATGGCTTCATTTGCGGGTGTATCCGCATCATCAACATCTGATTTAGCAAGGTCATCCAAATCCAGTGAGGTCAGATTAAAACCATCAAGTTCAAATAACTTACCGTCATGAGATTTTGCAGTAACAGACAATTCACCATCAGCATCCACTACTGTATTCAGCAAATAGGCTTCAGCATTAGAATTACCGCTGGCTGAGAGAGCATCAGCAATTTCAGTACTACCAATCAGAGCATCAACAACATTAAATAAAATATTCTGAGATTCCCAGCCTATGGAGTTAAAAGCCAGTGTTACGCCAATACTATCTCCACCGGAAGTAGAAGCATTAATAACATCCGCATCTAGTTGCGCAATATTTTGTGCGTTTACCGTTACATCACCATCAGCTTCTATATCACTATTCGATGCGTAAGCCTGTGCACCACCCAATAAAACATTGGTTGCCGCAAGGCCGGTTAGTGATAATGAGCTGGTACCACCCAATATTGATCCACCCGAAGCACTGGTTTCTGATGCCACATTTGTTTGGGCATTTAACGATGCATCAGCAATAGCTTCAACAACAACTGAACCAGCATCGGAATCTAAACTGGTATTATCAAGGTATGCAACAGCACCGCCACGAACATCATTCATAGAAATTGAAAATGCATAGCCAGCTGCATCTGCAGTACGTAAATTATTGGCTACTGCATTACTGACGGATTCCAATACAATACTTGCATCAATAGATGCAGTATCAGAGGCTGATACTGTTACCCCATCATCAGCTTGAATACGCGGAGTAACTACCAAAGGATTATAAGGAGTGCTAAATTCAATGGATGCCTGAGCTGAGCTGCTTACTTTGTTTTGTGATAAGACGGCACCAAAACTAACACCTGTTGATGAAATAATGTCAGAAGAAGAACTGCTTTCTGCTCGGTTATCAATATCTGCTATTAAACTAGCTGCAGCAGAGGCATTAACAACCAACTCACCGCTAGCATCAACCGTGGTATCGCTTAATAATGCAACAGCATTTGACTTACCATCAGCACCAAATGCATCAGCTATCGCAGGATCACCAATCAACGTATCAACCGTATTGAACAGAATATTTTGTGATTCCCAACCAATGGAGTTAAAGGCTAAGGTTACATTGACACCAATACTGCCACCTTCTAGTGCATTCACAACCCCTGCATTTAATGTAGCCATGTTTTCAGCATTGATGCTGACATTGCCACTGTCAGCAGTTGTATCACTTGTTGTAATATCACTGTCCATCACACTGGCTAACGCACCACCCTGAACAACATTTGTTGCAACAATGCCATTAACTGATAACGAGCTAGTATTCACACCATCAAGTATGTTGCCACCTGTAGCACTAACCTCTGCATTAACATCTGTTTGCGCCGTTAATGCAGCATTGGCAATCGCTTCTACTAAAATTGACCCTGAATCTGATGTTAAATTTGCATCATCAACAGATGCCTCTGCACCCACCCGGACATCATTCAATGCCACAGCAAATGCAAAGCCTTTTACCGATGAAACCGCCTCTGTATTCGAAGCTAGAGAAATTTCCGCATTAATTTCAGCCGTATCGTTTGCTGTTACACTAATTCCATCATCAGCATTAATCGTCTGATCGCCAGCATATGCATCCGGACCAAACTCTGCTTCAACTTTGTAATCTATATAGGCTTTAGCCGAACTGCTAATCTTATTTTGAGAAAGCACACCACCAAGACTCAAACCCTTACTTAATAATCGACCAGAACTTGCAGAAGAAGTATTGGTACTATTGGCCGTTATTCGCCCTGTTGTAAATGCAGCAACAGCTAACACACCTGATGCATCAATAATGCTATCAACAATTGACGCAGTAGCACCTGAATTAACATTGGCACCAAATGCCGTTGAAATTGCAGGATCACCAATCAGTGTGTCTACTGAATTAAATAGAATATTGCCCGCTTGCCAACCCACTGAATTAAAGGCTAGTGTAAAACCGATTGCTGTAGGGCTGCCCCCTGAAGCAATGACTCCATTCATTGAGGTTGCTGTTAATATTGAACTATTAGTGGCTTCTACGGTTACATTACCCTGATTACTTAAGTCGTTATCCAGTGTGGTAATGTCACTATCAACAATCGTAGCTGTTGCATTACTGCGGACTACATTTGATGCGATTATGCCATTAACGGCTTTAGTTGTTGATAAACCTACAGCTGAATTATTTTCAGTTTCACTCAAGGTTTCTGCTGTTATTATCGCATTCTCGATTGCATTAATAAAAACATTGCCATTTTCTGCAGTGACAGTAGCACCATAAATACCAGCCCTTGCACCACCTGTCACATCATTAAAAGTCAAAATACCAGCAACAGTGGAGGAATCAACCCCTGAATTTGATGTTATTGACAGTGTGATGAATGACTCAATAATTGCTGAATCATTAGCGATAATATTAATATTACCACCACTAACAATAATATCTTGACTTGATACCGTATTCGTTGTGGCCGAAGTGTCAAGTATGAAAGCAGCCGTAGAGCCGCCCACTTTATTACCGGACAAAAGCAAACCAACACTAGTACCAGCAACAGGAGAACTGTTATCTGAAAGATAAGTATAATCAGAATTAATAGCTGAAGTATTATCTGCCTCAAGAGTCAGCGTACCTTTTGCATTGACATCACTGTCTTGAATATACGATTGTATATCAGCACTATCTGCACCACCTACCCCTGCTATATCACCTAGCAGAAGATCTACACTCTGTCCAAGTGCATCGCCTAGGTCCCAGCCAACAGCATTTAAGACAATCCCCGCACCAAAAGTACTTGTTGGTAAGCCAGCGGGGTCAGCCGACATTTGTGCATCAACTACAGAGGTATTGTCGGCATCCATATGAATATTACCCGATGTAATCGTTTGTACACTAGATTCCTGAATGTAAGCATCCACATCGCCACGCAGTACATTCATCGAGAAAAGTACAACATTTGAATTAACAACTAAATCAGGAATTACAGTGTTTGAAGCAACATCAGATGAACCTTCAGCCGTAATATTTATATTACCATTAGTCGCTGAAACATTTGATGAATCACTGATGTAAGCTTTGGTATCTTTAACTAATTCATTAAAAGCAGCTGAAACGGTACCAACGACACCATCTGCACTGGCGATGAGTTGAGTATCATCTCGTGCTGCAATGGTAATATTGCCTGTCTCTCCTAAACCTAGATCTAGACCGGTATTGATTTCACTACCTTTGATATAAGCCAAGGTACTGCCTTCAATTACATTGACGGCAAGACCCCCTTCAGCAGTATAGCTAGCTAATGTTTCTGATAATAAAGAGAGTGTCGAATCAAGATTAATAACTGAACCTTCAATTTTAATCTCAGCATTATCAGTATAATAATTTACAGGTAACCCTAAAGTCGGATTAGTAACACTACCTTCTGTTCTGGCAATAATATCTAAAGAATTTGCTGTAATATCACCTAAAACACTAACAGTGGCTGATTTCTCAAATAAAAACAAATCTTCTGCTAATAAATTATCAACAAAACTAACAGCCTCTGCAGGTGTACCTGGTAAGGCTATTGAACGATCAGCCGCATTGATGGCATGGAACTGTATATCACCAGATGTACTGATACTTGCCGTATCGGACAAAATGATATTTTCAGCAAAAATTGTCAGATCAGCATCAAAGCCTGCATCAAATGATTCAATTGTAACTGTGTCAATTCCGCCTAATGCATCAATAATTAATGAATCTGTCGGATTGACAAAGCGCAATTTTTCACCAACCAAAGGCTCAACAACCATATCAAAACCATCGGTAGCATCAGTACCAACAGCCTCTTTAACAGTTAGAGTATCGTCATTTTCTGTAGAAGGAGAAACAACCCCAGATAATCCCCCATCCGTTTGTGTTACTGTCCCCATAATTGTTATGCTCGAAACAGAACCCGTAATATCGATTGGCTCCATTCCAGAAAAATTAAGTTCGGTGCCATCCAATGTTATTACACCCGATTGCGCCCCTGTAATTTCATAAACGAATTGATCATAGGTGCCTTGTAATTCGACAATATCAAAACCACCATCACCGCCTTCAACGACACCACTTAAACTACCCAGCTGTTCAAAAATAAAGGTATCATCATTTGATACGCCACCAAATAAGTTCTCAATACTCAGAAAAGATTGATTATTTAAATATCCAGAGTCTTGTCCATCAATAATCCAATTATTATCAATCAGGCTACTACCAATTAATGAATCCTCTCCTGATCCGCCCGTAATTGAAAAATCGCCCAACCAGTTATCCAACGTAAAGGTATTAGCTGCATCACCACCTTCCAACTGTAGCGTTTCTATTCCAGCAATTCCAAAAACAGTTGTTCCAGCAGTAAGTTCAGACTCTCCCAAAGTAAAATCATTATCATTAGCAGCAAACAGAATATCGTCACCAGACCCCAGAAAATCAATATCTAATGCAGAGTCTAGCGATGCAATGTCCAGTTTGAGTGTGTCTGCTCCTTCAGTTCCCTGAATCGTCAAGCCATCAATGGCTAATGCGCTATCCACCGAAGAAACGATGATATTATTTTGATCTAATAGCTGATACTGATCAGCAGCTTGATCGTGGAGCAAGGTTAGCTCAGTGGCTGTGACACTGCCATACGACAAATCAGCCGAGAGAAGAATACGAGGTTCGAGGGGCTCGAATTGCATTTTTGTCTGTATCGGGGCGACTGCCCGCTTCTTAAAAAAGGCTTGAGAAAACAGGGTTCGTGCTTTCTTCCAAAAACGTGGATTTTGATTATCTAATGCACTTGCTTTGACTGAATTTTTAAATGGAAATGACATAAGAACACCCCTATCTTTTGCAGTACTTAAGCCTTATTATTTGTTAAGCAAAGTACCATTAACATGTAAAAAACCATAGATCATGGTGATTTACATTATCATTCGTGCAACTCAGTTACTCAAAAAAATGAGCCCAAGCTTTCCGTTTCCAAAACTGACTGAAACCGGCTTTATCGAATACTAAAAAATATTTACCTACTATATTAGTAAGAATATACTCTCACCTTAGCGATTATGCTATGTTTTTTTGACTTTTATCAACAAATTTTCACCCGAAAAAAAACATCTAATCATCCAGCTTTTACTTACCCAATAATATCTTTAATAATCAATAATTTCCTTCCTCACAACTATTTGTGTAGACTTATACTCCACCTATCAAAACTTGCTTTGCCCCTATGCACCCACCCCCTTCTTACCCAAACACTACACTTTTTGATGAATTACTCATTGGACTTAACGTAGAGGGGATTGAGAAATCATTTAAGTTGACCAAAAATGCTTTATTTGAACAGCGTGCTTTAGTTGGTGTAGGTCAAATATCTAGACACCGAAAAAAAATATTTAACAACTGCCATATACTTTGTATGCCAGAAGTTCAACTGCAATCGTTCAGAGAACACTTCCCTAAAGCCAATCGAATCTATTTTGGGTACGAACAAACTCCCGATCACTGCACTTATAAAGTCTACCTAGAATTCTGGAATCAATACGCTCAAAACCGTACAGTAGACCCAACTTATAACAAACCTTTCATGCTTTATTTAGGGTATAAATGGGACGCTTCCGCAAAGAATACTCAAAACACACTGACACGTTACATTCTTTATCCAGAAATTTCGTTACAAACAATTCTAGAAAAAATAGAGAGTATCTACAAAAATCATTCAGAACCTCTACTTTTAACACTTGCTCAACAAATAATTACCAGTGCGTCTAAAAGAAAAGATTCTAGATTATTTAAATACCTTGAAGTCACTGAAGACAATAATCCCAGAAAATCATTCGACATTAATTTATATGAGGCAGAAATAAAAATACAGAACATATATTCAGAGCTAAAAATGCTACAACAACACTACAATATTGATGCTCAAAAATTTAATATATTTTATCAATCAATCAAACACCAAGAATTTGGTCATCTCTCTGGTGGAGTAAATAAATCAGAAAATGACTTTATGACCTTCTATTACTGCTTGTAAGACTAAGACCATTTACAGACTCTTTAACCTGTGATTTATTAACAGCCATGAAAATCTGATAGGTGAGCTTTTACTGTCTTTGCAAACGCCATAGAAAGGTTGGATTTTGCTTTGTTCAACCTCTAGACACCAGCACTCAACAAATGTGGTTGCTACTTGCTTGCTTGCTTATTATTATTATTACAGACCCTAGAATAGATAGACGAAAAAGGCACCAGCTCTCAGATACTTTTTTATCACCCTCTGTGCCACCATTTGCGGGGCTGATAACTGGGTGGCTATTGAAAGATTTGGAAAAGCAAAAGAAGCCTGGTTTACTGAACTACTTAATTTAGAAAATGGAATACCCTCGCACGATACATTCGGTGATGTTTTTGCAGCCATCGATACATAAAGAGTGTTGGCTTGATTATGGCCAGGCATTGATTGAAGGATTCACTATTCGTGCGACTGCCAGACGTTGTGGCGTTGATAAAACGTAACCGTCGATTCTTCCCACCTATACAAATTAGTGCGAAGCATGTAATGGTTTGATTTTTTGTAACTACTCGCCCCCATCCAGTTTTTCTCCAGCCAGAGCCATCTAAATTGCAATTAGCAGATTGTAACCTTTGTTAGACATTGTTTGCAGGTAGCTAGAAATTCGACAATAAGCATGGGCATAAATTTCTGCACGAAAACAGCCTGATACTTTCTGTTCAGCAATTCTCGCTCAAACCCAAAAGCACACAAATCTAATCGTTAATCCCATTACAGTTTAAAAAACCAGCATATTTCAATCGCTCCCCCCTTAGCAAGCAAGCCCCAATCTTTTATTAC
>Ga0105352_1000133_pt1 | contig 42613 bp, 54 predicted proteins | sample EN8Hudsemesocosm_FD_83507 | JGI IMG/M metagenome (GOLD analysis project Ga0105352, IMG submission 83507) | Methane-oxidizing microbial communities from mesocosms in the Hudson Canyon - EN8B Hudson Canyon | ecosystem: Environmental > Aquatic > Marine > Cold seeps | place: Hudson Canyon...
GATGGCGACCCACTCCAAACAGGCAACCTTTACTTCCTCACAGGCACAGGAATGCAAGTATGGGATGGCGCAGCTTGGATAGCCGCTAGCTCGTCTGGCAACGTGTCGATGTACGTTTTTGAGTTCACAGCAACTTCTGGACAGACGACATTCAGTGGCAATGACACTAACGGTCAGGCGTTGAGCTACACAGCAGGAAACATTCACGTTACCTATGGTGGCTTCGACCTACCTACAGCCGACTATACAGCGACTAACGGCACAAGCATTGTCCTTGATGATGGTGCAGAGGTTGGCAAGATTGTTCGTGTGGTTGCCTTTGAGAGCTTTGTGGTAGCTGATACGTACACACAGGCACAGGCTGACGCTCGGTACAAATCAATCAGTGCGTCCGAAGGTGGCCCGTCATTAGGCACAGACTCGGTGATACGCACAAACGCAAAGACCATTGCAGAAAACATAACATTCGCTGGTACTGAAAACGGTATGTCGATTGGCCCCATCACGGTCAACTCAGGCTATACGGTGACGGTGACTAGTGGTTCAACGTGGGTGGTTCTATGAGCTTAATCAAAGCAAACGATTTACAGAATGCCTCTGGTGGTATTCCAACGGTTAAAGGTCAGAAGCTAATCCCGACAGCGTGGGTGAACTTTGACGGTACAGGTACGGTGGCTATTCGAGATAGTGAGAATGTGTCGAGTATTACTGATAATGGTACAGGTGATTATACGGTTAGCTTTGCTACGGCTATGGCTAATAATGATTATGTTTGGACGTGGGGAGTACGGGATGGCAGCACTTATGGTAGAGGCCGCTTTATGAACCTAACTACGGCTGCTGTTATATCCACGACACAGTTCCAAAGTATGTGGCAGAACGACATATCGACAGTAATGCAAGATATTAACTCTGGGTGTTTAATGTTTATGGGAGGCCAATAATATGTCCACAATCAAAGCGAACACCCTCCTACACAGTGACGGCTCACAGACCACTGAACCCTCCATCCCCGCATTAGATCAGCGTATGGCTAAGGCTTGGGTTAACTTTAATGGTACGGGTACGGTGAGTATTAGGGATTCTTATAATGTCAGTAGTATTACTGATAATGGTACAGGTATGTACACAATTAACTTTTCTACGTCTATGGCAAATAACGATTATGCCGTATTTGCTGGGGGTGCAGAAGGTGGCAGCGTGAGTGGTGCTAATCAGTTCGGTTATCTAGGTCGAGGAGATTCGATCTGGCAAGCTGGAAGTTTTCAGGTGCAGGCGAGGCATAACAATGACAGTGCTGTGGATAATGCGTACATGACCTGTGTAGCATTCGGCTCTTAATTAAAGGAACAAACAAATGAAAATCATATATCAAACACAAGACGGTATCGCCGTCATCACACCAGCAGCAAATTGTCCTTTAACTATTGAGCAAGTAGCCGCTAAAGACGTACCTACGGGCAGCCCGTACAAGATTGTAGAAGATAGCTTTGTACCATCTGACCGTACCTTTAGAAATGCGTGGGAAGTTGACTCAGTAATCCTAACGGATGGGGTGGGTGCATGAGCGTAACGATTAGTGGTACTGATGGCATTGATAAGGTAGCTGATGGTGCTGAGATGCCAGCGGGTAGTGTGATTCAGGTTGTAGGTTTTAACACTGTGTCTAGTTGGACTACAACATCCAACAGCTATTCCTCTACTGACTTATCACAAGCAATCACACCCAAGTATGCTAATAGTAAGATACTTGTTCAGATATTTGGGTCTGTCCATTTTGACGCTTCTGGGACGCACGGTATGGGACAAATACGAAAAGACGGGTCAACCTTATCTGATTATAACGACGATGACCTTTTAGGTTACTCTTCGGCATCATTCGCACGAAGCGACATGACAAGTACTTTCTGGTTTGGTGACGCAGGTAGTACCAACACTGCCACGTATGCCTACTATGTGTGTACTCAAAACTCTGCGTTATTCTACTTTTATCGTAACTGCGGAATAACTATTACGGAAATCAAAGGATAACCAACATGATCAACACAATAGACAAACCACAAGCACTTCAATCACTCCGTCCACAAGCCCAATGGGTCATGCGCGGTGATGAACTAGAATGGCTAGACACTGAGCAGACAGAACCTACAGCAGCAGAGCTAACAGCAGAAGTCACCCGCCTACAAGCAGTCTACGACTCTCAAGCCTACGCACGTTCACGCAAAGCCAAGTACGACTTACTCAACCAAGACGAGCTTCGTTATGACGATTTAGTCAACGGCACAACCACATGGCCAGATGCTATCCAAGCTATTAAACAGGAGTTCCCTAAATGAGCATTACAATTAACATGACAAAGGCAAAAGACATTGCCCACACAGCGCGTAGAGCCGCACGTACAGCCCTATTCGCCCCACTAGATGCCATTGCTACAGTGCCGCACTTAGCGGTACAAGCCGAAGCAGACCGAGCTGTTATCCGTGATGCTGATGCTGCTTTGCAAGTGTCTATGGACGCTGCGAGTGATGCTGACGAGTTAAAGGCGCTGATGCCTACGGGAGCGTAGAGAATGTCTAAATCAAACACAAGACAAACGGCTGATATAGCTCACGTTGTCGGACGTAAGAACCTTATTATTAATGGTGGGTTTGATGTGTGGCAGAGGGGTACTAGCTTTTCTCCATCCAATGCTAACACTTACACAGCAGACCGCTGGTATGGGTATTATCAAGACACTGCTATAACGCAAGAAACTGTAACTTATTCCGGCACAAAACTTAACGCATTAAAAGTGAGTTGTACAAACGCAGGGCTGATTCCGTGGATTGCTCAGAAAATAGAGAATAATAGCTGGGCTAGTAATAAAACAATTACAGTGAGTTTTCTGGTTAAAACCACATCAGCCTTTTCTGATTTCAAAGTTGGATATTCTGTAGAAAATGGTTCTGGTACATCTTTAGCGAATGGACAGATAGGGAGTAATATTGCTGTCACTACCAGTTTTGTTCGTCATAGTGTTTCTATATCTATTGCTGATTTATCATCGGCTACACTTGATGATGCGGGTAGTGAAGTAAGAATTGAGTTTAAAAAATCTGCTGGCTCTGGGGATTTTACGATAGCCCAAGTCCAACTAGAACTAGGCTCAGTCGCCACCGACTTTGAACACCGCAGCTATGGTGAAGAACTGGCGCTGTGTCAGCGGTACGGATGGGCAATGGATTGGTCGTTCTGTCATTGGATGTCTAGTGACATTGGGCGACTACATGGGACATTTCCTGTACCCATGCGTGGCATACCAAGCGTGACCTACATAAATACTCACTTGTATGGTGAAAGATACAACCAAGCAGGGGGCTACACTACCTCCGCCAGTCATTATGGCAGTCAATACGGTCTTAGTGATGGATATGACTTTATGATTAGTGGTTGGAGTGGGGCAAATATTAATGTTGCGTATGGAAACACGGGGATAATAAAGCCAACCGCAGGGCTTGGTAATGCAATCGCCTTCTTAGACGCAGAGCTATAGGAGATAACTATGACTATTCAAACAGTAAAACTTCAAGAAAATGGTTATCTCGTTAACGGCAATATGTCTGTACCAGAAGCCGAGGGCAACCGCCACTACCAAGAAATCCTCGATTGGATTAACGATAGCAACCTACCCGAAGGCCCAGACATTATCGAACCTGATTATGTCGCTCTACGCACAGGCACAGACGGTTATGCTTCCACAGGTGAACAGTTAGGCATGATTGCAGATGGTACTCAAGCCGCACACGTAGCCGAAGTCAAAGCGAAGTTCCCTAAGACCATCACTGGTGGCACAACCATTGGTGATGTCCCACAGGAGCTACTAGACGCAGCCGCTACCAAGCTATTCACCGCACAACTTGCGGCATATAAGCAGGCTATTCACCGCTTAGAGCAATACATCGTAGCTGATGGCCGTGAAGAAGTAACCGAGATGCAGCCTACAGGTGAGCAAGTGTTCAATGAGGACACAATGGAGATGGATGACGTAATGCACGAAGTTGTTGTGCAGTCTTACATTGAGCCATTAGAGCCTACAGTTGAAGTGACTACTTACAGTGACGACATTGACGCAGAGCCTACGGTTGAAACAGTGACTAATCCGCTGATTGTTACGGACGAAGCTGAACGAGCCGCAGCACAGGCTGTGATTGACATAACCCCTAGTGAAATCAAGGATGACTGATGGAACAACTCAAAGAGTCTGTGACAAAACTAACGTGGCGTGTAGATGGGCATGAGTCTGAAATTCAGACGCTTAAAGACACCTCGACTGAGTTAAAGACGACCCTTGATGCAATCACCCGAAACCTCCAGCAGATTAAGTACATTGCTGTGGGCGGCGGTCTGGTTGTTTTTGCTGATCAAGTGGGGCTAACCGCCATGCTTAAGTTCCTATAAACCTATAATTAAAGGTAACACAACCCCCTTATGATTATTAACCCACTAGCTAGTTTAGCTTCTGGGGTCATGGGAGGCCTTGATGACCTCTTCACATCTGATGAAGAAAAAGCCAAGGCCGAGTTACTCCTTCAGAAAACACTCCAAGAGCCTCATATCCTCCAGGCTATGACCAACCTAGAAGAAGCTAAGCACAAGTCAGTGTTTGTTGCAGGTTGGCGACCCGCCATAGGATGGATAGCAGCTCTTGGGTTGTTCTACCAGTTCCTCATATTGCCCTTTGCAGGGCTTATCAACGCCTACTACGTAATGCCTGTACCTCTCCCAGTGATTGAAGCAGGGGAGCTAATGACACTTGTCCTAGCCTTATTAGGTCTAGGTGGTATGAGAACCTATGAGAAATCTAAAGGATTAACACGATGACCGCCCAGCGCGACTACAAAAAAGAATACAAAGATTATCATTCTTCCTCTGAACAAAAGAAAAATAGAGCCAGCCGTAACAAGGCTAGGCGTCTAATGATCAAAAAGGGGAAGGCTAAAAAGGGTGATGGTAAGGATGTGGATCACAAAGACCGCAACCCCCAGAACAATTCCCTTAATAACCTAAGTATCAAGTCCAAGAGTAAAAACAGGGCTTGGAGGAAAGGTAAACATGGATATTGAAAAACTATTAGCAGACCTACACATGGCAGTAGGCTCAGAACTATTAGAACGTATACAGGACGGGGAAGCTAAACCAGCAGACATTGCGAATGCCATTAAGTTTCTCAAGGACAACGATATACAAGCCTTAGCAGTAGACGACAATCCCCTTAAGGGTCTTATGGATTCCTTACCGTTTGACCAGGAAGGGATCATGGACGCTGTTAATGATAATAGCAATAAGACCCACTAATAAACATTATGGAACAACTAAAGGACTTCAGGAACTTCCTGTACATCACCTGGCAGCATCTTAACCTCCCTGAACCCACTAAAGTACAGTATGACATTGCTGACTTCATCCAACACTCCCCCAAACGAGCTATTATTCAAGCCTTCCGAGGAGTAGGGAAGTCCTATATCACCAGTGCTTATGTGGTCTGGAGATTGATGCTTAGTCCAGAACTAAAAATCATGGTGGTATCAGCCTCTAAGGACAGAGCTGATGCCTTCTCTATGTTCACCCAAAGAATCATCATGGAGATGCCCCTATTAGCCCACCTAGTCCCTAATAAAGATGAGCTATGGTCTCGCATTGCCTTTAACGTAAGAGCCTGTGGTGCGTCCCATAGCCCCTCTGTGAAGTCTGTAGGTATCACAGGGCAACTAACAGGTTCACGCGCTGACCTGATCATTGCAGATGACGTAGAAGTACCTAATAATTCCCAGACACAATCAATGAGGGAAAAACTAGCTACTCTAGTAACTGAATTTGATGCGGTACTCAAACCCCTAGAGACCTCCAAGATCCTTTACCTAGGGACACCACAGACAGAAGAGTCTCTTTATGACCTTCTCCAGGATAGGGGTTACATTACCCGTATCTGGCCCTCAAGGTATCCAAAGGAAGATCAGGTCAACCGCTATGGCGACCGCCTAGCTCCTATACTCCTACAAGAGTTAGAACAGGATCAGGAACTCACTTGGAAACCCACAGACCCTAAACGTTTTGATGAGGATGATCTACTAGAGCGTGAGTTGTCCTATGGACGCTCAGGATATGCCCTACAATTCCAGTTGGATACCTCCCTTTCTGACATGGATAAACACCCTCTTAAGCTCTCTGATCTGATTATCATGGATGTTGATCTTGAGAAGGCACCTGAGAAGCCTATACATGGCTCTCTAAGCCATCTTGAGGTAAAAGATATACCTAACCTAGGGATGCGTGGAGATCGCTTCTACGAGCCTCTTAGGGTGCTTGGTGATTGGGTTAATTATAATGGCTCTGTACTTGCCATTGACCCCTCAGGTCGAGGTAGTGACGAGACAGCCTATGCAGTCGTTAAGATGCTCAATGGCTACTTGTACTGCCCAGATGCTGGAGGGATAACAGGAGGTTACGGACAAGCAGCTCTCCAGGCTCTTGTGGATATCGCTAAGAGTCATCAGGTGAACTACTGCCTGATAGAAAGTAACTTTGGTGATGGTATGTTCTCGGAACTCATTAAACCTTTCTTCTCCAAAACCTACCCTGTGACGCTTGAGGAAGTCCGACACTCCAAACAAAAGGAGTTAAGGATCATTGATACCCTTGAGCCAGTAATGAATCAACATAGATTGATTATGGATAAGAAGGTGGTGGAACAAGACTATAAGACCATCCAACAGTATCCTCAAGACTCCATGCAACGCTATAGCCTGTTCTATCAGATGACTAGACTCACTAGGGATAGAGGAGCATTAGCCCATGATGACCGCTTGGATGCCCTAAGTATGGCTGTAGCCTACTGGGTAGAACAAATGGCTATTGATGCTGATGATCTGATCCAAGAACGACAGTCAGAACTGATGGGTAAGGAGCTAGAGAAGTTCCTTGGGCACCTCAATACGAGTGATCTTAAGGGGGAGTCTGGAACCCTTATGTGGTAAGGACTTCAAAGAACGTACCCATAAGATATAAAGACCCCCCCCCGTTTCACTACTATACTATAGTATATCTTTAAGACTCCTTAGGTTATTCTTTAGGAGTCTTAAGGAGTCACTAGACTTACCTCTTACCAGATCCCATTAAAGTAAGAAGGGGTATACTCTTAAGGTTGTCTCTAGGAGTCTCTAGGAGTCTTAAGGAGTCACTAGACTTACCTCCTACCAGATCCTATTAAAAGAAAGAAGGGAAGGGGGTAAAGTATTTAGAATAAAAAATATGAGACCCTCCCTCCAACTTGGGATGAGTCAGATTCCCCCCCTTGGGTGGCTTGGGATGTGTTCAGGATTATGATGGTTAGCCTGAAGAATCCCCAAAAAGGCACAAGAATCACCACAAGCCCTCACTAACTGGCTGATTTATAAGGGTATATGTTGGATAAAGCATCCAATGCTTAGGTATTCTTATTGATTCTACTAGATTCTATTACATATAAGTACTGCTTTTATCATTTATAATAGTTCTACTCTTTCTGTGTTTCTCATGGCTATTGTTTTCGTTTTATCCTTCTATTGTTTTCGTTAAGACTACCTTATACCTACCTAATGCCTACCAGGGCTTAAACCCTTTCTTTAATTTATTTTCATTTACTACTTGCGTTGTTAAAACGTTATCGTTATGATGGCTTTAAGTTAAACAAAAGAGAGGTGATTATTATGACTTATTATGAATCAGCACAGGGTGTAGTTATTAACCAGCTACGGGCTTTTAAAGAGGTTAAGGATCATGGGGCTAGTGTTTCCGAATTTATAACTGAGTATGGTAATAAAGATTTTTATAATGCTCAGGCCGTTCTTAATTGGCTTGGCTATTGATAACTATAACGTTAACTTTGGAGTAACACATTATGAAAACTTTATTAACACTAAAGCAGCAAAAAGAACACCTGAGCAATAATAGGGATTATGCATTTATTCACAAGTGGTCAGCGCGTGGCTATGGTTCTAGCCGCTTGATTATATCTACTACTGATGAACAAGGAGCCTATCGTAATGGTTGCGGTTATGATCGTTTCGGTGCGTCTTTAGGTGATCTTATAGAGCATCTATTCAAGCCTGAGCTAATACGCCTTGCTAAAAGGTTTGCTAAAACCAGGAGCAATGGTAGGAAATCAAGTAAGGAATTTTATGGATTGTTTGTTAATCAAGATGGGGATGTGTACCTAGATGGCGCGTGTGGTGATAGTTGTATGCAGCTTATTCTAAATGCTATAGGTTTCTCACTTGTACGGGGTGGTGATACTGGTAATGCAGGACAAGCGGGGAGCGTGTTCTATTACCTTAAACCTGTTAATAAACATACCCGCGACCATTGGCTAGCACCTATTAAATAACAATAGTAGTAACTGTAACGTTAACTTAACAGTGGAGTAACACATTATGAACAACCAACAGATAACCAACCTAATAGCATGGTATGGGGAAGGCCGCGACTTTGCCGGCGAAGCCTTAGAAGCCTTCTACATCGAATGGTTTAACAACTACCTAACAACAGAAAAATACGCGGAGCATTTAGGCAACGCATACATTGAGGGCGTTAGCCTAGAGTTAGTAGAAAAGGCCATTAGTTTAGGCCGTACCTTTAACCACCAAATGAGGGGGCTAGAACAATGGAACCTATAGAATTATTTGGAATTACCTGGCTGCCACACACCTGGCCCCTGCTAATCATGGTTAGCCTGGTAGCAATAGGTGTAGTGGGTGGGGCGGTTGTTGAGTTGGTTCAGGATCGCAAGAATAAGTAAGTAATTATGATCAATGCTGGTTTAACCACTGGCATTGATGATAGTTGCTAGGACATGTTGGGATGTGTTGGGATGTGTTGGGATAGGAGAAATAGAGGATGAAAAGTTCAATCGTTATTATTAAAGAACCCTTACGCGGTATTTTAAACCTGTCTGGTAAGACTGAAGATGTTTACAGGAAAGGTAAGGGTAGTTATTGCTTTGAGTTTGATTCGTCTAATTACAGGTGGATGCTTGACGATGAAGACGCGCTTCATTTTTGGGAAACTGATGGGACACCTATAGATACTGAAGACCTTATCTATACGACTCTGTGTGACCTTTGGGGAAACGCACTTAACCCATGTATTATTACTTACGTGTAGACGTTTGGAGTTTGGCACGACGGCTTTAACAATACTGTACGGCCTAGAAGCTCTACGTGTACGTGTTGTATGTTAATTATGATAGTTGCCAGGACATGTTGGGATGTGCTGGCATAGGTAAGACTTATAATAACTTAAAGGAGTACAAGAAAATGAATCATTACACAGTAAATTACGACCCTTTCAGTAACTTAAACGTTATGGATGTTATGTCGAGATACGATGTAGCTCAACTTTTCTTTGAAATACGTGAAAACTAGGAATAATTCCTAGAACCTTTCTGTTATTACTACTAATGAAGGTATAACAAAAGGAAGAGGGGGAGGTCACAAGATGACGACATTAAAGCACCTAAGCATCACCGAGGCAGGTTTGCGGATTAGGACAGCACCATGGCATAGGCTCAAGGCCTGGTTTTTCCTGCTGGTCACTACTGAAACCGTGTGGTTGCCTAGGATTATTGAGCATGTCACGCCATTTGTTGCGAGGCTTAGATTTGGATCAATCGGGGAGGTGATCCCTGTTGCTGCACCACCAGCTTATTATTATCTAATTTTACAAAAAGGATGTAACAACAGTAGTACACACAAAACAGCCATCATGGAGCAGTATAACAATGATGTTATTTTTCAAACAGTTTGATTTTTTTATAGATAAGCGCGATAATCACGACATATATGTAATGTACGATAGCGATATAAGAACTCTTTTGATCCGTATCGGAAAGAGAGAGGTCTGGATAAGTCGCAGAGTATCATCGGGAGGGTATTGTGAACGTAACAACAAAGGGGCAGATCAAGATCCCAAGTGTGAACCAGGAGAAACTGGAGAAACTGCTAGGGTTGATCAGTGAAGTCCAAACGCTCAACAGTGAGATACAACTTCAGACGCTCAAGACATTGCTCTTGACTGCGAAGATGAATCTCAACAGTGAGCAGGATGAGCAGGACTTTAATGGTCGTAAGCTGCCTACAATAAAGAATCTAGCCACCAGTATCAACACTCATTCAGGTGCTGCAACTGGCCGTAACGTCATGTATTTTACTGAAGATGGTAGCATTCGTGGCAAAGCTCTCCTGGTGACAGGCGAGAGGCGAGATAGAAAGATTGAGAAGATAGTCCATGTCACTGATGAGGGTGATGCCTTTATCAACCGACTCCTGGACTTTATTAAGTAAGTAACCTTAAAAGAGGAGGGCATAGTTATGCCAGTATCAAAGAGAGGAAACGGGTATCAAGCAGTTGTTAATAACAAATACGAACGTTATCGTAGACAGTTTAATAACGAACATGATGCCGAGATGTGGTGCCTAGAGCTACGTAAAGCGTTGCGTAATGGAGACCCTGTAGGTCATCTCATAGAAGATCAGAACGCCTCACCAGCAGCCTCCAGAGCAGCCAAAAGCTACCGCCTGGATAAGGTGCTTGACAACACCTACAAGATGTATTGGGCTGACAAGGCATCAGCTAAGGATGCTCGTAGAAAGATCAGTGAACTTTTAAATTTCTATGGTCATAACGCAAACGTTAGGGATGTTACCACACTAAGCATGGATGATTTTGTAATACAGTGTAAGAGTATGGGTAACAGTGGCGCTACTTGTAATCGTAAGCTAGCTGTCTTGTCAAAAGCTCTTAAGTACGCTGTTGAGCGTGACATCTTGCCCAAGAAGCCTGTGATACCTTTTGAAACGGAATCGAAAGGGCTGACCGTTTATGTTGAACCACCTCAGGAGAGGAAGTTCATTGAGACATTAACGCATTGGGGTGATCGCTTTATGTTGGATGCCTACATTATTCTGGTGGACACTGGACTACGCAAGAGTGAGTTCCTGAAGATTCGCAAGAAGCATGTTAAGGAAGGTATGCTTGAAATAGGCTACGACTACAAAACTAAGAATGGAGAGCCTCGCACCATAGCCCTCACTGAACGCGCATTGAAGATCCTCAAGCGTAGGGGTGAGAAGCTCAAGGGCAGTGACTACTTGTTTGATGTGAGTGTCAACACATTGGACAGGCGCTGGCAACGTATACGAGGTGCGCTATCTTTTGGTGACATTAAGATACACACCTTACGTCATACTACTGCGTCCCGTTTAGCTCAAAAAGGGGCATCAATGCAGACGATTATGTCGTGGATGGGCCACAAGGACATCAAGACGACAATGCGCTACCAGCACTTGTGTCCTGACAATATGATAGGTGCTAAAAAAATACTAGATAAAATGATATTATCTATTGCAGAGCCTGAGGAAGTTGCGTAATATTCGCTCCGTCCTAAGGGCAACGCGACTGTGGTGAAATTGGTATACACGCCGGATTTAGGTTCCGGTGCCGCAAGGCGTGAGAGTTCGAGTCTCTCCAGTCGCACCATCTTTTTAACAGTATTAAAGATGTTTTATCCAGCCCCCACTTGTGGTGTGGCGAATGGTGGCGAATGAGTCACCACATGGGTAGGGGAACCCCAAGAGATCCTAATGAAATCAATAGGTTATCATTAGAATCACTGGATTTAGGTTCCCCCTCCCTTCTATAACGTTATCATTTACGTATACACTGTAAGGCCTGTAGCCAATAGTGTTGTAGTGGATTACATCCATAACCCTAACGTTATAATTTACGTTATTTGCCACAAGATCTGCATTTTGTGGCGAATCTTGTGGCGAATAAAGAACGTACCCAATAGCCCCACCCTGGGTTCACATTAGTATTCTTTAGTATGAGAGGAAGGGAAGAATGAATCTATTTGATGAGCAGTTAGAGCTTGAGAGAGAAATGGTTGACAGTGGTGTCAGCCGATACTGGAGGGATGTGAATAAGCTGAAAGAGAAGAACAATGAGGGGTCAACAGCATACGGTCTACTACTGATGAAGAATACAGTAGACAAGGTGGCTGATCATCTGAACAAAGAGTTGTTGAAGGTCATGGGTGGCAAGGCTAGGTCAAAGGCCTCTGCGTACATGTATCTGTCCTGCCTTGACATTCATGTCTGCTCATACATTGGTTTACGTATCGTAGTGAACTCACTGAGCAACCAGAAGGCGTCACTAACAAGGACTTGCAAAGACATAGGCGAGGCCATTCACGATCAGTATGTCATTGATGCTTTTGAGAAGAAGAATAAGATGTGGTACAAGTCAACGAAATCTCACGCAATAAGACGTACATGTGATCGACAACATCAGAAGATGGCACTGGTCACAGCAGCGGGTAAGGCTGGTACAGAATACGATCAGTGGGGGAAGCAAGCTCATTACCACATTGGCTCTAAGGTGGTGGATGCAATTATACAATCAACAGGCATAGTGAAGCTGGTGACTATTCGCATGAAGAATGGCCCTAAGACTAAGCATGTCCTTAGAGCTGCACCAGAGACCCTAGAGTGGGTCAACAAGGTCAATGAGAATGGAGAAGCTCTTGCACCTGAAGCCTTACCCTTCATCGTACCACCTAAACCCTGGCTGTCAGTCAACAGGGGAGTAGCCCACTCCCAGCACTTTGTTCAGAAGTTCAAGCTCATCAAGACTCGCAACAACAACTTGATTGAAGAACTATCTGGTGATCCGAGCCTCAAACCCACCATTGATGCCGTAAATACCCTAATGGCAACACCCTTTAAGATCAATCAAAGAATCATTGAGATTCAAAAGGCTTGCTGGGAGAGTGGACAGAAGTGGCAGGACATCCCACCTAAGGGAGACTATCCTCTACCACCGTCACCTTTCCCTAACAGACCAACACGAGAACTCAATGAGGATGAGTTAGTAGTCCTAAGAAAATTCAAGCACCAGCGCGTAGAGATCTACACCAAGAATGCTCAACTGGCATCCAAGCGTTTTGCTTTTGTGAAGTCCCTGAAGACAGCTACCCGTTTCTCAAAGTATGAGCGTATCTACTTCCCTTGGCAGCTTGACTTCAGAGGTAGAGCATACCCTTGGGTTACATACCTCTCTCCTCAGGGCAGTAAGAACATCAAGGCCATGCTCCTGTTTGCCAATGGTAAGCCCTTGGGTGACACAGGCGTTAGGTGGTTAGCTATTCACGGATCTAACTGTTGGGGCGAAGACAAGGTTAGCTTTGATGATCGGGTAAAGTACATTGACAATATGGAGGAAGAGATCAAGGCCTATGCCAGTGACCCCCTGGAACACAAGGGTTGGCAACAAGCAGATGATCCTTGGAACTTCTTAGCGTTCTGCTTTGAGTGGGCTGAGTATCTTGAGCAAGGCCCAAGTTTCGTGAGTCATATATCTGTGGCACTTGACGGATCGAACAATGGTCTTCAACATTTCTCTGCAATCATGCGAGATCCAGAGGGAAGTAGGGCAACAAACATCATTCCCCAAGAGATACCTGAGGACATCTATAAGGATGTTGCTAGGATCGTTCAGAACAAGCTACAAGAAGAGGAAACGGCTCACCCCTATGCACAGCATTGGTTAGACTTCGGTGTCACTAGGAGCCTCACAAAGCGTCCTACAATGGTGCTTGTCTATGGCGCTACTTTGTTCTCATGTAGAGACTATGTTCAGGAGTATGTGGATGAGCAGGTAGAGGCGGGAGTCTACAATCCCTTCAGGGATGAAGTCTTCAAAGCAGCTATCATGTATCTGGCTAAGTTGGTCTGGTCATCTATTGGTGACTGTGTGACCAAGGCTAAGGAGTGTATGTCCTGGATACAATCTGTTGCAAGGTTGGTGGCTAAGGAAAACTTGCCGATGATTTGGACTACACCAAGCGGCTTCAAGGTATTTCAACAGTACCCTAATTATAAAGTGATGAGGATTCAGACCCACATTGACGGGTCTTTATTACGTCCTAGGGACAAGATACCGAACTACAATAAGATTGACAAACACCGCAACGCCAATGGTGCCAGCCCTAATTTTGTGCATTCCATGGACTCATCTGCAATGATGCTCTGCATATTACAAGCAAGAGAAGAGGGTTTAACAGCAAGAGAAGAGGGTATCACTGACTACTGGATGATACACGACAGCTTTGGCACTCATGCGTGTAATGCAGGGAAGCTCCAGGTGGCAATAAAGACCAGCTTCTACAAAATGTACAATGAGAATGATGTGCTGGAACAGTTCCGTAATGCAGCGCTTGAGGTAGTTGATGAAGTCCCCTTACCACCAGCGCGTGGTGACCTGGATCTTTCAACTGTTTTAAAGTCTGATTACTTTTTCGCTTAACCTTATAACTGTAACGTTACAAATTAAAGAACGTACCCATAAGCCAAAAGAACCATTTTACAGGGGAGTACGAATAATGCTTGAACGAGCAATATCAATTCTACGAGAGGGAAATCCTCTACCTTGCGACTTGATCGCTGACTTACTGAATGAAGGTTATGACGTATCAGTGATTGAACGCAAGTATTCAATTTAATTAAAACCATTACACAAAAGGGTATTCAACCAAATGGCAACACTACAGAAAATCACAACACCCGCTGGCTCTGCGAACTGGGCTAAGTTGATCACACCTGACACCAAATTCAATGCAGATGGTGAGTATAAGGTGAATCTTCTTATCCGTGAAGACGCAGCAGAGGCTCTAACAACACAGTTAGACAAGCTGGTGGACATGGCATTTGCAAAAGAAGTCAAGCGTAATCCTAAACTCAAAACCAAGTTGACCAAACGCCCGCCTTATCAGGAAGTGTTGGATGACGAGGGTAATGAGACCGGAGACCTTGAGTTCAAATTTAAGTTAAAGGCTGTGGTGAACTGCAAGGATGGCAGCTCATTCACTCAAAAACCTGTGCTTTATGACGCAAAAGGTAAACCACTTATGGATGACATCAGTGTTGGGAATGGCTCAAAGATCAAAGTGGCCTTTGAACCCATCCCTTACATGATGGCATCTACCAAACAAGTATCACTGAGTCTACGCATGAAAGCGGTGCAGATCATTGACCTACAGGAGTATAAGGCTGGGGGTAATGCAGATTCATTCGGCTTCAGTGAAGAGGAAGGATATGAAGCAACAGCAACGAAAACGGACGAAAGTAACAGCACCGAAAAGGAAGACTTTGACGACATCGACTTCTGATACCAACAAGTACCGATCCAAACTGGAAGAACGAGTAGCCAGTGACTTACATAAGCGGGGCGTTGAGTTCCGCTATGAAGATGAACGGATTGAGTACAAGGTTGTTCGTAACTATAAGCCGGACTTCCAGCTTCCCAACGGTATTTACGTTGAAGCGAAGGGATACTTCAAATCAGAAGATCAGAGAAAAATGAGAAATCTGAAAGCACAGCATCCAGACAAGGATTTTAGGATGTTGTTTCAGAACGCCAAGGGCAAAGTCCAGGGATCTAAGATGACCAACATTGCGTGGTGTCAGAAGTACGATTACCCATGGTGTGAAGCCCTTGTTCCTGAGGAGTGGATCAATGAAAACACGTAACAAAACGGACTTCATCGTGATTCATTGTGCCGCTACTAAACCCAGCATGGACATAGGTCGAAAGGAGATTGACCAGTGGCATAGGCGTAGGGGGTGGCTAGGGATTGGCTACCACTACGTCATCAGGCGTGATGGAACCATTGAAGTAGGGCGTAACTGGGATGCTGTAGGGGCGCATGTTCGCTCCTTCAATAACAACTCAGTAGGTATCTGTCTGGTGGGTGGATTGGATGAAGAAGGTGAGGTTGATGTGAATTACACGCAGCCTCAGTTCGACACCCTTGATGCCCTGACCACCACATTGACACGGATGTTTCCTAATGCCTCTGTGGTTGGTCATACAGATCTCGACAGTCATAAAACATGTCCAAACTTTGAGGTATCAGAATGGTGGAATCAAGTGAAGGATGGGTAGCAACACGCTTACCCTGTCCAAAGTGCGATAGTTCAGATGCGTACAGTATCAATGATCGTGATTGGGGTCACTGCTTTTCTTGTGGTGCCAATGTACCACCGGAAGATGGTGAGGACACTGAACCATTCATGGATGAAATAACCAGCCCAGGCCTTATTCATAAAGGGAATGCACAAGCCTTAGCAAAGCGTAAGCTGTCCGAACAGACTTGCAAGAAGTGGGACTACACAGTCTCAAAGCACAAGGGCGTGACTTGTCAAGTTGCCAACTACAAGGATGCTAGTGGCACGACTGTCGCTCAGAAGATCCGCTATCCTGATAAAACCTTTACCTTTCTTGGGGACACTAAAGCAGCCGGACTTTATGGTGAGTGGCTCTGGCGAGATAAGGGTAAACAGGTAGTTATCTGCGAGGGTGAGTTGGACGCGTTAAGCATAAGCCAGGGTTGCTTCAACAACAAATGGCCCGTTGTGTCCGTACCCAATGGAGCTAATGCAACCAAGGCTATCAAGAAATCTCTTGAGTGGCTTCTTGGCTTTGAGACCGTCATCTTCTGCTTCGACAACGACCAGCCAGGTATGGAAGGAGCCAAAGCCTGTGCAGCACTACTACCACCCCGCAGGGCCAAGATCGCTAGGCTTCCACTTAAGGACGCTAACGAGATGCTTCAAGCAGGGCGAGTAGCTGAACTCACAGATGCCATATGGGGAGCAAAGGAATACGCACCGGATGGGATTGTAAATGGTTCTGCTATTTGGGAACGGTTGATCAATAGACCATCTGTAACCAGTTACGCCTATCCAGATTTTATGGAAAAAATGAATCAGAAAACCTTTGGCATTCGCATGGGTGAGCTGGACACTTTCACATCAGGCTCTGGAATGGGCAAGACAACTATCATCAAGCAGTTGCAGCACCACTTCCATGAAACGACAGGCTTTAACCAAGCCCTAATCCATCTTGAAGAAACTCTTGAGGACACCGCTGAAGGTCTCATGGGTATCCATATGGGTAAGCGGTTAAACCTTCCGAACATCCGTGAGACAGTCACTGAGGCTGAGCTAGCTGTAGCCTATGCAGAGACCTTTGGAGCAACAGACCCCGAAGGGAACTTTAGGCTTAATCTCTATGATGCTTTCGGCAGTCTTGAGGAGGGTGACTTGTACAACAAGATCCGATACTTCGCCCATGGTCTGGATTGCAAGATCATCTGGATTGATCATTTAAACATCCTGGTATCAGGTTTAGGAGGAGAAGGTGATGAGCGAAGAATTATTGATAGCATTATGCACAATCTTAAATCTCTTACTGTTGAGCTTGGGATTTACATTGGCCTTATCGTACACCTCAAAAAAGCCCCGCAGGGAAGAAGTTTTGAAGAAGGTTATGTACCGAATCTTGACGATCTCCGTGGTTCTGGTGGCATTAAACAACTTTCTAATTCAGTTTTTGCTCTAAGTAGAAATCAACAGGAACTCAATGATGTCGCTAGGAACACTAGCCTCATTACGGTTCTTAAGTGTCGCTATACCGGACGCACTGGCGCAGCCGACTACCTCCTCTTTGATGAGAACACAGGGCGCATGGTGCAGGGCAGTGATCCTGAACTACTTCCAGAAGACGATAGCCCACTAGTCCATTCGGACGACTTTTAAACAAAAAGGAATACAAGACTATGAATGTACTCGACCTGTTCTCAGGTATCGGGGGGGTTTTCCCTTGGTCTTGAGAAAGTTGGAATGAAGACTGTAGCGTTCTGTGAGATTGATTCTAATGCTCAGAAGGTGCTTGAAAAACACTGGCCTAATGTCCCTATATTTAATGATGTAAGGACTTTGACAAAGGCCAGCCTACCTAATGATGAAATTGATGTTATCTGTGGTGGTTTTCCTTGCCAAGACGTTTCAGTTGCTAGCCCTACTAAGGAAGGCTTAGAGGGTAAGAGATCAGGACTGTGGTCAGAATACCTAAGACTAATCAAGGAGATAGAACCGTCTTATGCAATTATTGAAAATGTCGCAAACCTCAGATCTAAAGGACTTACCAGAGTTCTCAAAGATCTCTGGGAGATCGGGTATGACGCAGAATGGCACATTATACCAGCTTCCAGCGTTGGTCTCCCGCACACAAGGGAACGCATCTGGATTATTACCTACCCCCACCATGCGGGATTACAAGGATGTCTCCTCAAAAGGAGCGAGTCCTTCTGCATCCAACCGGAAAAGCCCTTGTTTAGTGGTGGTTGGTTATCTGAATGGCTTAACACCTGGATACGAAGCCGAATTGTACCGAGAGGTAATGGGATACCCCGAAGGCTGGCATGTCACGCAGTAAGTCAATATGGCAATGCCGTAGTACCTCAAATCCCTGAACTAATTGGCAGGGCAATCCTATCCCATAAACCTTAAACCACAATCACTCCAGCGAGAGGATGCAACAATGAAACTACTCTTTGATATTGAAACCGATGGGTTATTAGATACCCTGACAAAAGTACACTGCATAGCCCTGATGGATGTTGATACGAGGGTCATATTGACCTTTGACCCCACATCTATTGAGCAGGGTCTTAAAGCACTCATGAAGGCCGATGAACTCATAGGTCACAACATCATGGGCTTTGACATTCCTGCGTTGCTCAAAGTGTACCCTGACTTCAAACCCCCTAAGAAAATCACAGACACTTTAGTTCTCTCTAGGCTCATATGGCCTAACTTGAGAGAGCTGGATTTCAAGAAGGAAAAGATACCCCGCAAGTCCTTTGGCTCTCACAGCCTAGAAGCGTGGGGCTACCGCCTTAAGTGTCATAAGGGTGACTTTGGTCAGGACACAGATTGGGCAGAGTTCACCCCTGAGATGCTTGAGTATTGCAAGCAGGATGTATGGGTGAACAAGACCCTTCTGGATACTATCAATAAAAAGGAGTTTAGCCATGACGCAATCCGACTTGAACACGACATCCACCGAATCTGCCTGGAGCAAGAACGCTTGGGTTTCCCGTTTGAAGAACAAAAAGCAGCAGCTCTTTACTCACGACTTTCAGCAAGACGCGAGGAGCTTAAGACACAGCTTCAAGAACAGTTTGAACCGAATGTTATCCAGCTTAAAACGAAAACAAAAGTAATCCCTTTTAACCCTGCAAGCCGTCAACAGATTGCCGACAGGTTGATGAAAAGGGGGTGGAAGCCTGAGGAGGAGACCGACTCTGGTCAACCTAAAGTAGATGAGTCAGTTCTAGCTAAGATTGACCTGCCTGAAGCCAAACTGCTCTTAGAGTTTCTGATGCTTAACAAACGCATTGGACAACTAGCAGAAGGTGCTAATGCTTGGTTAAAGCTGAGTAAGCAGGGTCGGATACATGGACGGGTAACAACGATGGGAGCAGTGACTTCCAGAGCTACTCACCAGCGTCCTAATTTAGCCCAAGTGCCTAGTCTACGTGCAGCCTACGGTAAAGAATGCCGTGAGTTATTTCATGCACCTATAGGCTGGGAAATTATGGGTTCCGACATGTCAGGTATTGAACTGAGATGCCTTGCTCATTTCATGGCGAGGTTTGATAAAGGTAAGTATGCAGACATCATCCTTAATGGTGATATTCACACAGCTAATCAACATGCAGCGGGTCTCAAAACTAGAGATCAATCGAAGGTTTTCGTGTACTCGCTGATTTATGGGGCAGGTCCAGCCAAGATTGGCAGCATTATAGGCCAAGGTATTCGTGGCGGCTCGGCCCTCAAGAAGAGATTTCTTAGCAACCTCCCAGCCCTTGCCAATCTTCAAGAAGCTGTACAGGACAGAGCTAAAACTGGTTCTTTGGTTGGGCTTGATAAGCGAATCATCCCTGTCCGATCCCCACACTCAGCCCTCAATACCCTTCTGCAATGTGCTGGCGCATTACTCGCCAAGCAGTGGGTAGTTGAGTTTCATAATGTAGCAAAGGAGCAGGGCTTCAACCATGGTAAAGATTATCAGCAGGTCGCTTGGGTTCACGATGAAATTCAAGTCTTGGTGCCTAAGGGCAAAGGAGATATTTTTGGAAAAATTAGTCAAGAAGCAATTGAACGGGCAGGGAAGCACTTTAAGTTCAGAATCAAGCTCGACACAGAGTACAACATTGGAAGCACATGGGCCGAGACCCACTAACCTCAATGTCACTTTTGAAGATGGAGAATGGTGGTATGTAGGGCAAGCAGACGGAGGTCGAAGGCGTGTTACCGGACACAACCTTAAGAACACTTCAAGAATGTTCGTGAACGGTAAGTACGTCCCTAAGTCACACCCACTACATAAACCAGGTCGTTATAAATCCTTTGATGATGCTGCCTTCTCAGCTCTCAAGGGGTACAGCAAGACTCCCAAGGGTCACGTTTACCTGATCGTAAACAAGGCTTGGAACGGGTGGGTTAAGGTAGGTAAAGCCATTGATGCTAGTGACCGCCTTAACTCATATCAGACTTCCTCACCTCACCGCGATTACCATCTCGTTCATTACATAGAAGTAGATGATCGGGCCAGTAAAGAGCGACAGGCTCACAACCTAATCCAAAAGAATGCAGTAGAACGTCTTGGGGAATGGTTCCGTATCCCCCTGGGCTTTGCAGTACAACTTCTCAATTCACTAGCTGGAGATCAACAGAATGCCGCGTCATCACCGGAAGGAACGCAGTAAAAACAACAAAGATAAGTTCACTGAAGAACGCCTCCCCCAGCCACTTCTACCTAAAAACGATAAGCAAGCCGACTATATAGCAGCCATTATGACTCGCCAACAAACAGTCAGTATGGGATGTGCTGGTACAGGTAAGACTTACATAGCGGGTAGCATAGCTGCTGATCTACTACGCCTCAACAAGATTGAAAAGATTGTCCTGACCCGTCCTAACGTTGGCGCAGGTAAGTCCTTAGGCTTCTTCAAGGGTTCACTGGCAGAGAAGATTGAGCCGTGGATCGCACCTTTTACAGAGGTCATAAAGTCTCGCCTAGGGGCATCAGCTTATGAGATCTACATGAAACGGGGTCAGATTGAAATTGTCCCCTTTGAGGTAATGAGGGGCAGAACATTTAATGATGCCTTTGTGATCCTTGATGAAGCCCAGAACACCACCCCAGAAGAGATCAAGATGTTTCTCACACGTATAGGCCAAGATACCAAGGTGGTTATCAACGGTGACATCAGTCAATCAGACCTACGTGGTAAGACCTCAGGACTGAAGAAAGTAGTTGAACTAGCCCAACGCTTTAACCTACCTATTCCTGTCATTGAGTTCACAGAGAATGACATTGTACGTTCCGACATCTGCGCCATGTGGATTAAGGCATTCAACCGCGACACAAAAGGAGTGACCTAGTATGGAAACAGGTGATATTCAACTAATCATTACACTCGACAGTAAATGCGAAAAGATGAAATACCGTAGTTACCAGGTAGACGGAGGTAAACCAACAGACGACCAATCAGTCTTTGGCGCTGTCTTTTATGCAGCTCTTAGTCACGTTGTTAGTGATGAGGAAGTCTTTGATTTCTATCTTAAATTAGCCAATGAAATAAACAAAAAGGCATCACAAGGAAAGACAGAGAAGTCTAAGCCACATCTAAAGGTGGTGCACTGACATGACCTTCTTTGAAACCGTGATGCTTGCCCTAATAACCTTAGGTTTTCTTGCGGTCAGTCTAGGGCTTGCTGCCAATTTTATATCACAAGCCTATGTCAATTACATAGCTACGATGGTGCAACTGGAGGATTTAATTGAAGACGCAAAAAAACAGCAACGTGCGGCAGAAGAAGAGGAAGACTCTTCTGATTGATGGAGACATCATTGCATATAAAGCCGCCGTAACGCGGGAGCAGGGCATCAACTGGGGGGAGGGTCTTTGGACTCTCCACTGTTTTGAAGATGATGTTTACGCTGCCATCCACCAACAGATCGAAACACTAATTACAGCCACAGGCCTTACGGACATTGTAGTTGCTATAAGCGACAGCGAGAACTTCCGTAAAGACCTGAACCCCCTCTACAAGTCTAACCGTAAAGACACACGCAAACCTATGTGTCTGTCCCAAGCCCTTCAGTTTATGAAGGATGAGTATCCACACGTTGTCTTACCTACCCTTGAAGCAGATGACGTTATAGGAATCCTGGCTACGGAAGAACCAGAGAAGTACGTGATAGTTAGTGCCGATAAGGACATGAAGACAATACCTGATGCCTACATATGGGAGAACGGGGAAGTTGTACATATTACCAAGGATGAGGCCTATGAAAACTTCATATGCCAAGCACTTAAGGGTGATCCAACGGATGGTTATTACGGTGTCCGAGGCGTAGGTGAAGTCTCAGCCCGAAGAGTCATTGAGCATTTTAGGGGCACCCCTGAGTCCCTGTGGACAGGCGTATTGAAGACCTACAAATGGCATGAAGAAGACGCCATTCTAAATGCACGTATGGCACGAATCCTTACTAATGACCTGTGGGACGGTGAAAAACCGATCCTGTGGGAACCACCTATAGATGCAAAGGAGATTACCTAATATGGAAGACAAGATAGAACCTACTTTGAATAATGTAGTGGATCTGATCAAGCAACCACCTCACTACACCAGTGGGGGGATTGAACCTATTGACTACATTGTCCGAAACGACCTCGACTTCCTTGAGGGAAATGTCATCAAGTATGTGACACGTTATCCCTTCAAAGGTACTCCTGTAGCTGACTTACACAAGGCGAGATTCTACCTCGACCTACTAATCCAACGAACGGAGCTTAACCACAAAGATGAGCGAGAACCAAATACTTAAATTTTACACACCTACCTGCCAACCCTGCAAAACCTACGCCCCCCTAGTTAAAGACCTTTGCGACATCAAAGAAATAGACCTTCGTAATATCAATGCTGAAGAAGAACCTGAACTTGCTGCCCGTTATCGTATTCGCTCAGTCCCTACGCTGGTGGCTGTGGATTCAGAAGGTAGCAACTTAGGCTTCTTAGGGGGAGTTAAAGGCCGTAGAGAACTAACCCAATGGATGGATAAATATCTATGACCACATCAAATCAAACACTCTCTGACATCACTGTCTTCTCAAAGTACGCTAAGTACGATCCCCAACTACAGCGTAGGGAAACATGGAAAGAGCTAGTTAATCGTAACAAGGAAATGCACCAGCGTAGGTTCCCTAAACTCAAGGCAGAGATTGAAGGGGCTTACCGCTTGGTACATGAAAAGCGTGTACTACCTTCAATGAGAAGTCTCCAGTTCGGTGGGATGCCTATTGAACTGGCACCTAATCGCATCTTCAACTGTGCCTTTATGCCTTGTGATTCTACTGAGTCCTTCAGTGAAGCTATGTTCCTTCTACTAGGAGGTACAGGCGTAGGTTACAGCGTTCAACGTCACCATGTTGAAAAGTTACCTGATGTAGTAGGGGTCAAGAAACGTAAAAGACGCTTCCTAATATCGGACAACATTGAAGGCTGGGCAGATGCGGTTAAGGTCTTAATGGAGGCCTACTTTAGAGGTCTCATGGATGTTGAGTTTGACTACCGAGACATACGTGTCAAGGGTGCCAAACTAATCACTAGCGGTGGTAAAGCACCTGGCCCACAACCACTCAAGGACTGTATACATAACCTCCGTAAGGTTCTTGATGGAGCTATAGGACGTAAGATAACCACCCTTGAGGCCCACGACCTCATGTGCTATATCGCTGACGCTGTTCTTGCGGGTGGTATTAGACGCGCAGCCCTTATCAGTCTCTTCTCTATGGATGATGAAGATATGTTGGCCTGTAAAGCAGGGAAGTGGTATGAGGAAAACCCACAGCGAGGCCGAGCTAATAACAGTGCAGTTATCCTACGCCACAAGGTCACTAAACAAGACTTTGATGAGCTTTGGGAACGTGTAGAGTTATCAGGTTCAGGAGAGCCTGGGGTTTACTTTAGTAATGATAAAGATTGGGGAACAAATCCGTCAATGGCGGCTTAATGGAGTAATCCATTCCGAAGAATTACGTTAATTCAGGGAACATCTCTACGAGACAATCCTGAGCGAAGCCTTATGTCGTAAGACATTCGGAACGTGCAACGACTATCCCGCAAGGGAGTAGGGTATAAGCTAATGATACCCGAAAAGCGTAACATCCTGAAAAAGCGGATGATGATATAGTCTGGACTATGCGGTGACGTATAGAAGTTCATAAGAGAACTGGTGAGAGCTTTGCGACTCTCATTGAACACAACGGTTGTGAAATAGCACTACGCCCCTACCAATTCTGTAATCTTACAGAGATCAACGCTTCTGACATCTCTAGTCAGCAAGACCTCAACGCTCGCGCTAAAGCCGCAGCCCTCATTGGGACTCTTCAGGCCTCCTATACAGACTTCCACTACTTACGGGAGATATGGCGAGAGACCACAGAAAAAGATGCCCTCTTGGGTGTAGGCATGACAGGCATAGGTTCTGGGGAGATATTAAAATATGATCTGGAAGAAGCAGCCTCAGTCGTTAAAGAAGAAAATAATAGAGTTTCTAATATCCTTGGCATTAATCCTGCTGCTCGTACAAACACTGTTAAGCCCTCTGGTACGTCCAGTTGTGTTCTGGGTTCTTCTAGCGGCATCCATGCTTGGCATAATGACTATTATATTCGCCGTATTCGTTTAGGTAAAAATGAAGCCCTATACGGATACCTGAATGAGTACCACCCAGAACTGGTGGAAGATGAATACTTCCGTCCTTCAGAAATGGCTGTCATTGAGATTCCTCAAAAGGCTCCTGACACCTCAATCCTCCGCACCGAATCCCCTACATCACTCCTAGAGCGTGTCCGTAAGTTCAACATTGAATGGGTTAGAGCTGGTCATCTAAAAGGCCAGAACGCCCATAACGTGAGCTGCACGATCAGCGTTAAGGATGATGAGTGGGAACTGGTAGGGGAGTGGATGTGGAAGAACCGTAATAACTTCAATGGTATTTCAGTTCTCCCTTATGACGGAGGTACTTATGTACAAGCTCCTTTTGAGGACATCACTAAAGAACGTTATGAAATGTTGGAGAAATCCTTAAGCAATATAGATCTAACATTGGTTGAAGAGACTGATGATATGACTGACTTAGCTGGTGAACTTGCCTGTGCAGGAGGTGCATGTGAAGTTGTATAAAAAAATCAAGCACATCTTTCTGAAGTGGTATATCCGATATTCAATTTATTCAATGAACCGTCAAATCTCTAAGGTAGAACAGGCGCTTATACAGGAGCTGAAAGAACGTGGTGACATCAATAAGTGAAGCAACGGGACTGCCCATTCGCACAAAAGCAAAGACTGATAAGTATGACGCAGGTTGGGAGGCATTATTCAATAAACCCCCTGTACCTTTAGGTGAAGACACTCGCCCCAAGGACGCAATCAAACGGGGTCTTTCTCGGAACTGTGTTGAAGAGGATTGGGACTGCCGTTGATGTTCATTACCCACTTTGAAGAAATTATGAGTGGCTTCGGCTGCTCTTTCAACACTGCCGTTCAGTTAGCACAACGCGGTACAGTATGGGAGGATTTATAGTGAACTATAGAGACATTGGTTTCGATGACGGATACCCGCCAGAGTGGGATTTACCAGATGAGGAAGAGGAGGAGGATACAGATGAATTATATAGAAGATTTAAAGAATGTATTCACAGATGAGTATTTGGATGGGTTATTAATAACTAGACTAATGGAGCAATACCACAATGTCATTGGAGTGAGTAGTACACGCCCAGAAGATACTGCTTACGATAAGGTGTTATTAGATGCTATGAACATAGTGATAAAGCATAACCTAACCAACCCTGAATTCAGAGAATGGCTGGAGGATACTGATGAAAGCTGAGTATGTGGACCACATGGGGTCTGACCTAACTGTAGTGAATGCAGCTAGGGTATCCTTTGATAAGGAAAGTGCAGAGGTTAGTTACAGTGACCAAAAGCTAATCAATTACCTAGCTAAACACGGTCACTGGACACCATTCAGTCACCCACAGATAACCATGCGCTACACAGTACCAATATTTGTTGCTCGTCAGGAGTTCAAGCACATCGTAGGCTTCACTCGTAATGAGGTGAGCCGTAGGTATGTTGATGATACCCCTGAGTTCTATATGCCAGAGGTGTGGCGTAGTAGGCCTGAGGGCAGTGTGAAGCAGGGTAGTGGTTCAGGTGAAGTGGTTCACATGGGCAGTGATTACAAGTCGGAAGGTACTGTAGCCAGTAACTATAAGGACTTAATCAACACCTGTAAATACTTCTATGAAGATATGCTCAGGTATGGTGTAGCACCTGAACAAGCACGTATGGTCTTACCACAGTCTATGTACACCTCGTACTACGTTACTGGTTCTCTGGCTGCCTTTGCTCGGATGGTCAAGCAACGCACTGATGCTCACGCTCAAGTAGAGATTCAGGAGCTAGCTAAGATTGTGGATAAATTAATTAGACCCCTCTTCCCTGTGAGTTGGTCAACACTTACTGAATAAAGCGTACCCACTAGGTATTCGTTTAATGAATAATGATATAAAAGTTATAAAACGTAGTCCCTACAGCTTGTCAGAAGGACTCATTAATAAACTAGATGAGTTATTCCCTGACAAGCTCCCAAATAACATAAGCTGCTCACTGGAAGACCTTAGGTTTCTCCAGGGCCAGCGATCCGTGATTGATAAATTACATGAGTTAATGACGGAAGAACCTGACGAGGAACACTTTTAATATGTGTTTTGCAAGCTCCCCCTCAAGCCCACCCGCATCACCAGCACCTGCTAGGCCTCCCGCTAAGTTGAATCTGACTGATTTAGAACAAACACCTTCTGCCTCACGAAAGAAGTCTGCGAAAGGTAAGCGTTCTTTACGTAGTCCTGGAGACACTGGCTTAAATCTAGGCGGTGTTAAGCCTGGTGGCTTGAATATACCAAAGAATTAATAGTAAAAGAGGTAATTACTGATGTGTGTAAACACTTCTAATGACACCAGCGGTGGAGGTGGTGGAAACAAATCATCAAACTCTTCCCCTACAACCATTGAGACCTCATACACCCCTAATGATGATCCAAGGACGGAAGGTAATCCTTATAATACGCCATACACCCCACCACCGCCTACTACAGAGCAGGGTAAGGCCTTAGAAATATCTTCTTTAACTGGTAATGACTACCCTACAGTAGACCTCACTGATGATATACCTGACCCTGTTACAGAGATAGCACCTATAGAGGTTGCTAGCGATTCTGAAGCTAATCCTTGGGATGTTCCAATAGACCTCATTGATGACGCGGAGAAAGCAGCAGAGAAACCCACCCCCGCGCCAACTGAGTACAACCAAGCGTACTGGGCTGATCAACGCGCTAAGGGTGTGAGTCAAGCCGACATGAAGGTTGAGCAAGACAAGGTAGGTATGAAGAAAGCCTACTCTGGCGATAAAGTGGTCACTGAGGATATGAGCCGTAAAGCTAATGATGATCTAAAGCGTGTTACTGGGTCAATGGCTGTGATTGATGATCCTGATATGAGTAAGGCAGATAAAGCCGACCTTACCAAAGCAGGCATCCTTGTTGGCGGCGTCAAAAAGACCGAAGAGAAGAGCGGGTTATTTGATAGGAACGTCAAGACCACTTACGACTACAAAGGTGGGCCATCCATTGTTACTAAATCGGATGACCCTACCATTGGTGATGTTCGCCTTGGTGAGAAGACTTCTACCACCTTTGTGGATGGGATCGAGGTGGCCACCAAGACAGGCCATGACCCGCTAGGCAAAGACGCCAAGGTGACTAAGCCTGATATTGCAGGCCATATTGATGACACTGTTAATACAAATAAAAAGACGGAAACTCCTGCCCCTAGTGATTCCCCTTCAAAACAGGATACAACTCCCGCACCTGCCTCAGCACTCCCTCCCGCAGAAGTAGAAGGTTTAACCAACCTCTTGGCTATCAAAAAGCATAAGCGTAGGGCAGGTAAGAGGGCTTTACGTTCTCTACCCCCTACGACTTACGGTAAAAACTTCGGTATTAATGTTGGTGGTACAGGCCAATCTGGTCTTAACATCCCAACATAACACCCCCCTATAAACATTTTTAAAAAGGCTATGAGAGATGGTAGATACATCCACCACAGCCAAGCAGCGGTATACACAACTAGAAGCTGAACGCTCTCCTTTTTTGGAACGAGGGCGTGAGTGTGCTGAGTTGACAATACCTACCTTACTGCCCCCTGAGGGTCACACAGGATCGACTAATTACGCCACACCTTTCCAGAGTATCGGAAGCAGGGGTGTGAATAATTTAGCATCAAAACTCCTAATGACCCTTTTACCTCCCAATAGCCCCTTCTTTAGGCTGACTATTGACGACTTTGACCTTGCAGAATTAGCAGGGCCAGATGCCAGAGGTAAGGCAGAGGAAGCCTTGGCGCGAATTGAAAGAGCAGGAATGCAAGAGGTAGAAGCTAACGCCTACCGAGTGCCTGTGTTTGAAGCACTAAAACAACTAATTACATCAGGTAACGTCCTGATCTATATGGCCCCTGATGGGGGTATGAGGGTATTCCGTCTTGATCGCTTTGTTGTTCAACGGGATGCCATGGGAAATACTTTAGAGATCCTTACCAAAGAATCCGTAAGTCCTATGATGTTACCTCCCTCCACACAAGAGGTACTAAATAGCCCAGAAGCAGCCGATGACATCCACCGTAACCTAGATCTATTTACTCATGTTCGCCTTATAGAAGGTAAGAAGTGGGAAATTTATCAGGAAGTAGAAGGTCTGGTTGTTCCGGATTCGGAAGGTACATTCACCTTTGATCAAAACCCCTTCCTACCCCTACGTATGATTCGTGTGGATGGTGAGAGCTATGGTCGAGGCTATGTTGAAGAGTTTCTTGGGGATCTTAAGTCTCTTGAGGCCTTAACAAAGGCTCTCGTAGAGGGTTCCGCAGCCGCCGCTAAGGTATTGTTCCTAGTGAGGCCTAACGGTACTACTAAACCCCGCACCCTTGCCAGCACCCCTAATGGGGGTATTGCTCAAGGTGATGCTAATGATGTCTCAGTCCTACAACTACAGAAGTTCAACGACTTCCGTGTAGCATCTGATGCAGCTCAAAAGATTAGTGAACGCTTGTCTTTTGCCTTCCTTATGAACACTTCAGTACAGCGTCAAGCTGAACGAGTGACTGCGGAAGAAGTACGCTTTATGGCCCAAGAGCTGGAATCATCCCTAGGTGGTGTGTATTCCATTCTAAGTCAAGAGTTCCAATTACCCATGGTGACTATCCTACTTCAGCGTATGCAGCAGCAGGGTAAGATGCCTAAGTTCCCTAAAGACAGTCTGAAACCACAGATTGTTACAGGTATGGAAGCACTAGGTCGTGGACAAGACCTTAATAAACTTGCCCAACTACTCCAATACCTACAACCCTTAGGCCCAGAAGTCTTACGCCAAGAATTGAACTTGGATGACTACATTGACCGCCTTGGTGCGTCACTAGGTATTGATACAAATGGCTTAATTAAATCCGCAGAGCAGAAGGCACAAGAACAACAAGCAGCCCAACAAGCTCAACAACAAGCAATGATGCAACAGACAATGGCAGGAATGGCTGAAAAGGCTAGTCCTCAAATTGCCCAGAGCATGGCGGAACAATATCAACAAGCCTCAACTGAATAGCTAATAAACAACGGAGACAGTACAAGTGGCTGAACAGTTAAATACATATGAAGAACCACAACCAGAGAATCAAGAACACGTAGCAGAGATGGTTGCTAAGGCAGACGCCCTAGAAAACCCTCCAGTGTCTGATCGACCTGAGTGGCTTCCAGAAAAGTTCACCTCTGCTGAAGATATGGCTAGCGCCTATGCAGAGTTAGAAAAGAAATTAGGACAACCTAAGGACAAGGTTCAAATTCAATCCGATGTTCCGGCACCTGAGACTGCTTCTGTGGAAGCTGCTCAAGAAGAGCTGGAGAAGCGGGGAATTGACTTTGATGTATTGTCCCAAGAGTTTGCCCAAAAAGGTAAATTATCAGACCAAGCCTACAAGCAACTAGAAGAAGCTGGCATTAGTCGAGACCTAACCAACCAATTCATCCAAGGCCAAACTGCTGTGGCAACACAGATGCAGAATGACGCCTTTGGTTTGGTTGGAGGACAAGACCAATACACTGAAATGGTTACATGGGCTGCTGATAACCTACCTGAGTCCACTATTAATACCTTTAATAAGGCTGTTAACAGTGGGAGTAAAGAGACAGTCCATATGGCTATCCAGGGACTATCAGCACAGTACCGTTCCGCTAACGGGAGTGAACCCACTCTGGTTAGGGGTACAACCAATACGAAAGCGGGTGGGGTCTTTGAGTCTAGCGCCCAACTCACCGCAGCAATGCGTGACCCAAGGTACTCGAAAGATCCTGCATACCGACAAGAAGTAGCTGTGAAATTACAACGCAGCAGCGTCTTCTAGTCGGACTGTCTCCGCAATACCCTTTAGGCTCCTTCGGGAGTCTTTTTTATTCCAATAGCAAAGTTCCAAGACCAAGTATCTCTGACCCTCTGCGGAGGACAATCTTAGGGAAAGGAAGGACAAGTGCTGGAAACACAAAACAACACTTTAATTTTCTTTAAGAAGGTACATTATTATGGCTCTGCCACATCAAGCCCCATCACGATTGGGTCAAACTAACGCAACTGGCGATGATCGCTCATTATTTCTCAAACTGTACGCAGGTGAAGTCCTAACTGCATTTGAGGAAAAGAACATTTTCATGCCGTTGCACCGCACCCGCACTATCTCAGGTGGTAAGTCAGCGACTTTCCCTCTAGTTGGTGTAGGTTCTGCTAAATATCACACTCCTGGCAGTATGATTGAAGCAGATAAGATCAAACATGCAGAACGTATCGTAACTGTTGATGATCTACTTATCTCAACTCAATTCATCAGTAATGTTGATGAAGCTATGAACCACTTCGATGTTCGCAGCATCTACTCTAAAGAAGCTGGTAATGCTTTGGCTAACGTAGCTGACCGTAACATTTCGCGCATTATTGCCCGTTCTGCTTATGTCACTAACAGCACCCAAGCTACCTCTTTGTTCGGTGCTTCCTTTGATGATGAAGTTTACACTTCTAACGTCACTGTAGGTACTACAGCAGCTCATGCTACTGATGGTAAGAAGATTGTTGACGCGATCTATGCTGCCTTAGAAGAGTTCGACAAGAAGGACGTAACTGGTCAGAAGACCGTTGTGTTAGCTCCTTCTCAATACTACGCACTACTGAACGCTACTGACGTTACTTCAGCCACTTGGTTGAACAAAGACGTAGGTGGTAATGGTTCTGTAGCTGGTGGTGTTGTACCACAAGTAGGCGGTGTTAATGTGATGATGTCTAACCACATCCCACAGTCTAACCAAGCCTCTAGTTCTGCTGATGTAGAACCAATCACTTCCAGCCGTACCTCTGCGTACCGCGCTGACTACAGCAAGTTGTTAGGCTTAATCTTCACTGAAGACGCTGCTGCAACTGTTAAATTGCTGGATCTAGGTGTTGAGTCTGAGTATCAGATTGAACGTCAAGGCACCTTAATGGTAGCCAAATACGCTATGGGTCATAACGCCCTACGTCCTGCGTGTGCAATTGCTATTAGCAAGGTTTAAGCACATCTATAAGGAGGCCTTAGGGTCTCCTTTTCTTATTTAAAGTGAGGGGGAATATATGACTCCAACTACGAAGCTGGAGGCGGTAAACACACTGCTGTCAGCCATCGGGGAATCTCCGATCAATACTCTGAACTCAGGGCTGGTTGAAGCGACCCTCGCAGAGCAGATAGTGGATAACATCAGCCGATCAACTCAATCCAGAGGTTGGTCATTCAACACTGATCTTGATTTTAAGCTCAGTCCTGATTTAGCAGGGGAAGTTGTACTGCCCACAAACTGTCTGCATGTAGACACGACATCGCTCCGAATGTCTGCTACGTCTGATCTGGTTCAGCGGGGTAATAAGCTCTATGACCGCGTAAAGAATACACATGCCATTAATGACTCTGTAAATGTAGACATAGTGGTATTACTAGATTTTGAAGATTTACCTGAGACAGCAAGGCGTTTCATTACTGTACGTGCTGCCAGAATCTTCCAAGACCGTACTCTTGGGTCTGATTCCCTTCATGGGTTTCAACAAGAGGATGAAGTAACAGCCTGGTCTGATCTCCAACAAGCAGAGTCAGATGTCCAGGACTTCAACATATTTGACAATTATGAGACCTATTCCGTGATTGATCGGGCCGCAGGTTCAAAGGTGGTGGTGTAAATTATGTCGTTAATTTCAAGCTCCATCCCTAACCTCCTTAATGGTATCTCACAGCAACCTCCAAGCCTTAGACAACCCTCACAGGCAGAGGTGCAGATCAATGGCCTGAGTTCTGTAACACGCGGACTTGAGAAACGACCTTGTACAGAACACATAGCTAAACTACCTGGGGTCTCCACAGCAGCTAATGCCTTTATCCATCCTATAAAATACTCAAGCACTGAGGACTACACTGCAATTATTACCACATCCGGTATAAAAGTGTTTAATAGTTCAGGTACAGCCTTGACTGTTAAGGATGAGAACGGCAATACACTAACTAGCTTACCCTCCTACCTTTCAGGAGTCACTGACTACACCACACAAATCAGTGCTGTATCAGTGGGAGATTCCACCTTTATCGTTAATAAAAAAAAGACGGTAGCTCTGGACTCTTATACAAGTACCTTAAGACCCCCTGAGTGTATGTTCTATATACGCCAAGCTGACTATGGTCTTACCTACACGATTGAGGTAGGGGGAGCTACAGCTACATTCACCACACCAGATGGAAGTGCCTCAAGCCACTCCTCTGAGATTGCTACAGATTACATAGCTACCCAGTTGTACAACAACTTGAGTTTAAGTGCTGCTTATACCAAAGAACGTATAGGCTCCACAGTCTACGTTAAGCGTACTGATGGAGCTGACTTTGAAATTGCTAGCTCCGATGGTGCTGGTGATCGCTTCATGTTCAGTTTTAAGGGCCAGACCATAGACTTTAAGAACCTCCCCCGCAAGGGTAAGGAGGGTTTTAAGATCATGGTAAGTGGTTCTAACGAAAAGAAGCAGGATGACCACTTCGTTCACTTAACTAAGAATGATAACAACAACAATGAGCTAGTTTGGAAAGAGACTGTAGGCGAGTTAGGGACTGACGGTAATGCCCTTAAGAACCGCTTAAATAAGCTAACCATGCCTCATAAGCTGGTAAAGAACAGTGATGGCTCTTTTACCTTCACTCCTATTGAATGGAATGATCGTAAAGCAGGGGATGAAGAAACTAACCCTAATCCCTCTTTAATAGACTTCACAATTAATGACATCTTCTTCCACCGTAACCGTTTAGGGTTCTTGGCAGATGAAAACGTCATCTTTTCCGAAGCAGGGGAGTTCTATAACTTCTACCCTAAGACTGTACTGACTACCTTAGAGTCTAACCCTATAGATGTAGCAGTAAGTAACAACCAGATCAGTATTCTTAAACACGCTATACCCTTTAATGAATCACTATTGATCTTCTCTGACCTAACACAGTTCATGCTAACCGCCTCTGAACTCCTGACACCCGATACTGTTCATATAGACGTATCAACTAACTTTGAGGCTGATTTAGCTGCAAAGCCAGTAGGGGCAGGACGTTACGTATTCTTTGGGTATTCCAAAGGTAAGTGGTCGGGTATCCGTGAGTATTATGTAGATTCCTCAAGCGAAACTAACGATGCTGCTGACGTATCTGCACACACCCCTACCTACCTAGAGGGAACCGTAACAGGCCTGGCAGCTTCTTCCAATGAAGATATGCTCCTGGTACTCAGTGAAGATAAGCCAAACTCTGTGTTTGTTTATCGTTATTACTGGCGAGGTGAAGAGAAGCTACAGTCAGCTTGGTCAGAATGGACATTCTCTGGTGAAGTGAAGTCCGTAGCCTTTAATGGTTCCAATATTAAGGTAATTGTTGAGTATTCTGATGGCTTATATCTGGAATCCTTAAGCCTCTCTAATGACTCTGCCAGTTCCTATATGAGCTACACAAACACCCTTAGTAACTATGGGGGAGGGGCTGTACTTCTTGATAGACGCTTCCTACTGACCTCTTCAGGTGCGCCTTATACAGATTCCAATATTATTTATATTGATACTGATGGGGTACAAATAACAGCTTCAGCGGCTGCCACGGCTGTTGCTAATGGAGATAGAGTCTATGGGGGTATTCCTTATACCTTCACATACCAGTTCTCAGAAGCTGTTCTAAAACAAGACAACAAGGCTATTACCATTGCCAAGTTGCAGATTAGAAACTTCAACATTGTTTATAACGATACAGCTTATTTTAAAGTTGAATCTACCCCCACAGAACGTCCTACAGTCTCCAGAGAGTTCAATGGACGGACTATCGGTGGAGGTACAAACATCCTTGGTCGTGCAAACCTCGATGAGGGCACGTTCAGGGTTCCCATTATGACTAACTCTAAGTATGCCAAGGTAGTGCTGACATCAGACAGTTACTTGCCTTGTGTGTTCCAGAGTGCGGAGTGGGAAGGATTCGTTACTCAAAAAACCCAAAGGATCTAAGGGAAAACTATGGCCCACTATAGGAAAACACGCTTTAAAGACATTAAGAAGCTAGCCCCAAGGCTACGCCTTCAAGACCAACATGAAATTATGGCATCCCATGGGCTACACCCTTATGAAGCCTTAGTTCTTTGCTATGAGTCCTCAGAAGAATGTAACACCATTATTGATGAATCTGGGGAGATTATAGGAATCTTTGGCTTCAATATTGTCAGTGACCTTCTAGCCAGCCCTTGGTTATTAGGTTCTGACGAGATCAAAACCATAGGGCGGGACGTTATTAAAGTCTCTAATGAATGGGTTAGGGACTTAAACCTAAAATACCCCGTCCTCTACAACTATGTAGATGAACACAATGAGGTGGCAATCCGATGGCTAAGGAGCCTTGGGTTCACCTTTGTACGCCTTATCCCTGACCATGGGGTAGGTAAGAAACCCTTTTATGAATTTGTGAGGATTAACGAATCATGTGCCCACCAGCATTAATAGCGGCTATGGGAACAGCAGGTATGGGAACAGCACTCAGTATTATGAGTTCTGTCATGGCCTTTAGCGAAGCACAGTCCCAATCCCAAGCCAACGACAAAGCAGCCAACGCCGCTGCACTCAATGATTATCGTCAACTCAATTTACAACAACGTGAACAAGAAGAGGCTAAAGCTGATGCAGAGTTCAAAGCTGATATTGAATCAGCCAAGGCTCTCGCTCATGCCAAAGTCGCTTCTGGTGAATCAGGTGTATCAGGATTATCCGTGGATAGTCTGTATGCCGACATAGTTAGACAGAATCTAACAGACGACACAAGGCGTGACACTAACCTCCAGAACTACATTGCCCAAGTAGACCAAGAAAAGAAAGGTGTGGAGGCTGGTAGACAATCACGTATCAATGATGTGCCCCGACCTAACCTCTTAGCTACAGGCTTGGAGATAGGCGGTAAATACAACACCTACAAATCAGGTGACTAAAACATAGGAGTTATCGCTGTGGCGAGACAACGAGTACAAACACAGTATGACAGTAATCAGGTGAGCCTGAACCCCGTAGCGCAAACTGTTAATACATATGTGCGACCTACTAAGGACAATCAATTAAGTCGTGCCTTAGCCCAAGCTGCGGGTACGGTATTTGAAAGAGTAGAAGAGCAGAAACGGGTACAAACAGCCCAAGATCGTTCTTACGCAAAGCGTATACAAGCCCAAACACTAGAACAGCTTAAGAATGTCATAGCGACCCCTGAGGTTTCCGATGACCCTAATATGAATGCCGAGGGTTTATTTTCTCTCCCTGCTGTACAGAGCTTACTTACAACTAATTTAAGCGACATCCAAGACCCCTTACTAAAACAGGAAGTGCAGGATAACCTAACATCCATCTTCACTCCTGTTATGCAGCAGCATTTCCACTTAGGACAACAGAAGCAATTAGACGAGAACACTTCAAAAGCGTTTATGTCTACGTATAGAGCTTATAGTAATAACCCAGAAACAAAGCCTGGTGACTTCAATAAGTTAATCAATCAGTTTGATACTGATCTGCGTAGTGGTGATTATGGTTTATCTAAGCAACAGTCACTTAATAGCCTTGCCCGTATAGCTCAGACCGAGGGACGCTTAGGGTTAATGCCTCATGTTGGTAACTACCTCCTAGAGAAAGGTTTAGGTGGTACAGGATACCAATCCAATATCACTGAGTATGTGTTTGCTGCAACTGAGAAGATTAAAGCAGTAGAGTTAAAGAATATTCAAGAAGCCTGGGGTAACTCAATAGGCGAAGCTACCTACACCCAAATTAGTGGGGGGCTTGGTTTAAGAGATATAACAAGCCCTTGGGGTAAAACAATCTCTGTTAAAGAGCAGAAGCAAGCGGCTGTAGAACACCTAAACTTCACTGTTGAATCAAGCTACAACGAGGCTGTCACAACAGCTAAAACCTTATATGAAGAAGGTTCAGAAGAATACCAATTAGCGTTATCAATGGCAAAAGGGGAGGCACAAGATACTAAGTATAAGTGGCATACCAAGAACAACATTGAGAACCCAGAGTGGTCTTCAGAAATCAATGCAGCCACAGCCCGTATCCACACATACACTGATGAGACCAACCCTGAGGGCCAACAGGCCATCCTTAGGGGTATGGAACGCTTAAAGCAGCTCTCTAACACAGCGCCTAACTATTTTAATACGTTTGTAAATGAGGCTGATCAAGAGCTTTACCACACCTACACAGCCCTTACCATGTTTGGAGCCACACAGCCTGAAGCTCTCTCAATGATTGCCAATAAGATCAACGGGAACATTGAGGTAGATCTACAAGGTGTTCAGGAACAAGCAGCCACTATAGTTGATGATGTTAATGATTGGTGGTTCAAAACTGGCCCAGGTGCGAGAAACCTACGTCCTAAAGTTGAGCGTATGATCACCGCAGCACTGACTTATAACCCCAATGCTGACCCTGAGAAGGTCTTAGAGATCGCTAAGGACAGGATTGAGGCTATGACAGTGGTTATTGGTAATTCACGCTTAGATAAGTCCCGTATTCAAGGGCTGCCTCCTAAAGACTTTGCTGATGCCATCCCCTCCTATGTTAATTATCTTAAAGAGACCAACCCGCTACTAGCTATATATATGTCAGGCATTGATGTTGATGATGTAGGTGTAGCTTATAGCCACCAATCCAACGGTATTAACTACTTCACTCTATATTCTGAAGAAGGGAAGATGCCAAGTGCCTCCTCTTTCTCTATAGAGGACATTAAGAAGGCCGCTATGTGGCAACAAAACCAAGTCCTTAAGTCTACACATGCACTCACAAAGCAAGCTGATGAGATGAAGGAGTGGGCTGAAAACAACACGCCTTTACAACAGCTCATTAACAAGCAAGTACGTCAATCTGAGGGGGAATAACCCATGTCTACCAATGAACTATCTGATTATAGTCGTTTGTATGGCCTTGGTGATACCCAAGGAACACACACGGCTGAACGGTTAGCTGAACAAGGTTATACCCTAGATGAACAAGGAAGTGTAGTAGAAGACGTTGCGCCTAAATTCACTGATGCAATGTCTGCTTCATATGATGAAAACTCCCTTACAGGTGTGATGCAGCACTCCGTAGTAAACACTACTGAGTATGGTTTTCTATGGACAGAAGAGTTGGTCAATGAGTACACCAAGGATATTCCTTATGAACTCCATGACTACATCCTTGAGTCTCGTTCAGAAGGCACAGCGAAGGCCCGTAGAGCCAGTGCTATAACAACTAACGATAACCGTAAGATCTTAGCTAAGGCCTACCAACACAACCCTATCTCCACCTTTTTAGGTGAGTTGGCGGTAGGTGCATTAGACCCTGCACTCCTACCTACCTACTTTATGGGTATAGGGGAGGGGATAGCTGTAGCAAGGGCCACAAGAGCCACTACACGCTTGTCCAATGCTATACGCTATGGACGTAACGGTATGATCTATGGTGCTGTTGAGAACGGCCTAGTAGAGCTAGCAGCAACTGAATTAGCTCCTGATCGAGATGCTCAAGATGTCCTATATGCAACCTTAGGTGGTGGTGTATTAGGTGGCAGTCTTAGTACCTTGGCTGGATCTCTTACAAGAGCCTTGGACTACGGCACCATAAGGGCATTAGAAAATATGTCCGGTAAAAAGATACTCAATAATAAAGGTGAGTATCACTTCTCTGACGTAAAGGAAGCGGCTGTCAACATGAGAGCTGTGGATCCTGAACACCCTCAGAGTCTCCATAAGGTTGAAGAGTTAGAACAGTACAAGCAAGCTATCAGTGACATCAAGCAAAGGCTGATGCCTGAGGCTGGCAATAAGCTCTCCAGAGGTGAAATTAAGACCCTTAGGGCTGAATTGCACGACTTAAATTACAAGTTAAAGCAAACTAAGAAGAATGCAGCTACCAAACCCACTAAAGATCTTAAACAAGAAGCTAAAGATCTCTTAGGCGGTAAGAGGAATCAACAGAAGTCCCGTAAAGTTAAACACTTTGCTGAAGAGTTGGAGCAACACCAACAGCTACAAGAGGAAGGTTTATTCCAGAGCAGGGTTGATAATATCAACTCCCGCCTAGCTGCCCACCAAAAAGCAACTGAGGCTGAAGCCGCCTTATCCCGCTTAGAGACCTTTGAGCGAGAAGGTTATAACCCTAAGGAACTCTTTGAGTCCTATGAGCAAGGTGTGAATCCTAAAGACCTCCCAGGGCGTACTCAAGAGAAACCTTTAGACCCTACACCTGATGAGGTAATTGTAGCTAAGAAGCAAGTTGAAGACATGATCAATAATGATCTAGTCCCTGATAACTACAAAGACATCTTACGCACTGCTGATCCTGTCAATGTGGCAAAGATCATTAAGAATGTAGCGGCTGCTAAGGATGATCCTACAGCCATGGCTAAGGCTATCGCTGAGATGCCAGAGATGAAGTGGTCTCCTAGCGACCTGGCAGGGGTTAGTAACTTATTGAATGACGTATCCGTTGTTCTGACGCACCCTATCCCAGAAGTACGTTTCCTTGGTGCTGCTCTAATCCAGAACAACCGAGGCAACAAAGACGGTAGTCCTGTAGTCATCTCTGCCTCTACTATCCAATCTAAGATCCAACGTAAAGCTCATTCCAAGTATATGTTGGACATTGGCAAGGACATTAGAGAGTGGCAGAAGAACTTACCCTCTAGCTGGTCAAAGGTAGTGAATTGGCGTTTTGCTGATACCAGTGCCTTCCATGAGCAGGTGACTCAAGCAGCACGTTCTAAGGAAGTCTTTGATAAGTCTCCCCCTTACATCCAGAACCGAGCTAAGGTAGCCAGAGAAGTGCTTGATGAACTCTTTGGTGACATGCAAGACGCTGGTGTACCCAGTGCTACACAGTCCAAGCATATCCCTGATTACGTTCCGCGTATGATGGACATTGCTAGATTCTTCAACGTTATACTTCCTAAAGTATCCCATAACCAAGACAGAGCCGTTAAGTTAATAGCGGAAAATGTCATCAAAAGGGCATGGATCAAGAAGCAGCCTGAACTGTACGATCAAGTACGGACAATGATTGAGAACAAGATCTTTAGGACAATGGAACGCCAAGAGCTGGCAGGTAAGCCTATTACTCAACGCTCTCAGGAATACATAGACAAGAAGGTTGATGATTACATCAATAAGGTATCCCTAGCATATGCTAAAGGTATCCAAAAGATCCCTAATAACGAAAAGGGAATGATGGACGCAGGGCAACGTCTTGATGATCCTGATGAACTCATTAACAACCTGACAGAAGAGTTAACTGACCTAATGGATGAAGGCACCACAAGAGCTGACATCCAAGAACTTGTAACCCTCATGGTTACAGGCTCCCCCCTTAAGAAGGGTAAGGAACGCATGGTCAACCTTAGATCCCGACTACATCTTGATGAAACCGCTAAGTTCCCTGTGCCTACAGATAGCGGAAAGATTGAGATGATCAGTGTGTCCGACTTTACCATTAACTCTATGCAAGACCTGATTATGGACTACAGCTTCCGAGCTGGTGCTTCTGTAGGTCTTGCTCGTAACGGTATAGACACTCACGATATGACCTTTGATAAGTGGATGCGTATTGTTGATCAATCCTTCATTAATCGGAAGACAGAGAACCCTAACCTTGACCTTGCTGGTTCTAAGGACAAAGTAGAGAAGATTCTACACAACCTTTACAAAGGCATTAAGGGTAAGGAAATGGTGGACTCTGACCTGATCAGTGACAAGACCCGATCCCGTCTTCAGATGCTACGTGATTTCAACTTCATGCGGGTAATGAACCTAGTAGGTTTATCGCAAGTAGTGGAAGTCTCTACAGTAATTGCAGCTAATGCTCTTAAACATAACCTACGCACTATGAGCCACTTCAACCAGGTCTATAAAAGGGCCGCTGATGGTAGTTTAGACAATAAGGCTTTGGATGAGATTGTTATGGCTACAGGCGTGGGAACACACTTTGCGAGGGGTTCCAACAGATCTCGTTATGACGAACCTGGAGAGTGGATTACCACTACCCATTCCAAGCTCAACTGGATGCTTGGGGCAGGGCGTGGCGTTACCTCCACAATCTCAGGTATGCACTTCTTAACAGACATGTCCCAGCGCGTTCAGATCTTTGGGATGCTCCAAAACTGGACAGATGCAGCCTTTAAGAACACTAAAGCCTACCCATCCATTGTTCTGCAACAGACAGGCTTGGATGAGGTAATGGGTAAGAGAATCATTGACAACATACGTACACACGTACAGATGGATGAGTCAGGTTTTCCTACTGTCCTTAACGGCAAGCAATGGGAACCTGAGGTATGGGATTCGTTCCAGAACCATGTAGCTCTTGAGGTGACTAACCTTGTCCAAGAAGCTGATATAGGCTCTAACAACGCTCTGATCAGATCTGCAATAGGTCGTACATTATTCCAGTTCCTAGGATTTCCTATAGCAGCCGCAGAACACCAGACCGGACGTTTATATAACCGAGCAGTCAATGGTGATCCTGTGGTATCCGCAAGGATTCTCATGGCTCAAATGGCAGCAGCTACTATGTTGCATATTGGTCGAGTGTATCTACTTGCACAAGGTCGCCCAGACCAGCAGGAATACATTGAACGCCATATGACTCCAGGAGCAGTTGCAGTAGGTGCCTTCTCCTACACATCAGGCTTTGGTTTCTACTCCTTCCTTGGAGGTATTCCGAATGTCTTGAAGGATGGTGCAGGTAGTGCCTTTATTGCCAACCCAACCCTTGACCTTATGGACTCTGCAACGCGAACTCTAGTGAACCTAGGGACTCAAGCAGATGACATGTCATTTACACAGTGGAGAGCAGCAGCACGTTTGCTTCCTTACCAGAACGCTCTTTTAGTGAACCAAGGCCTCAACATCTTGAGCAGCCAGGGTACATCTTCAAACTTTAACAACTAGGGCTTATTATCATGGCTTATAGCTATATTGAATATACTGCTGATGGCAGCACTAATACATTTAGTATCCCATTCAGCTACACAGCCCAGCAGGACATCAGTGTGTATGTCGCTGGGTCGGCTACTACAGCATTTACTTTTACAAGTAGTAGCACCATATCCCTGACCAGCACACCAACAAACGGTCAGGTAGTACGTGTAGCGCGTACAACTTCATTAACCAACCGAGCAGTTGATTTCAGTAATGGAGCAATCCTTACTGAGAACGACCTTGATAAATCTGCTGAACAGTTGTTCTTTGCTTCTCAAGAAGCTATAGATACCGCAGGTGAATCTTTATTTAAAACAGCAGACGGTAAGTTTGATGCTCAAAGTCGAGTTATCAAGAATGTTGCTGACCCAGTAGCTGCACAGGATGCAGTCACTAAGAACTGGGCTGAGACTTCTATGGACTCTCAAGTAGTTCAGGCAACTTCAGCTAAGGATGCAGCACAGACCAGCGAAACCAATGCAGCTACCAGTGAGTCTAATGCAAGTAGCTCCGCAAGTAGTGCCTCTGGTAGTGCCTCAACAGCTACTACTAAAGCCTCACAAGCGTCTACTTCAGCTTCCAACGCAGCTCTAAGTGCTACTGCTTCTGCGGCTAGTGCTACAGCTTCTGCATTGAGCGAATCTAATGCTAGTGCGTCTGAAGGTAACGCTAGTAGTTCTTCTACAAGTGCAACATCCAGTGCTGCCACAGCGACTACCAAGGCTAACGAAGCAGCCACTAGCGCCTCTTCAGCGTTAAGCTCTAAGAATGCTTCAGCTACTTCAGAAACTAATGCAGCTAACAGCGCATCTTCAGCTAGTACGGATGCCTCAACAGCCACTACCAAAGCTTCACAAGCGTCTACAAGCGCAACTAACTCTGCCTCAAGTGCCACAGCCTCGGCTTCAAGTGCCTCTACAGCAAGCACACAGGCCAGCACAGC
>Ga0105352_1000141_pt1 | contig 41664 bp, 27 predicted proteins | sample EN8Hudsemesocosm_FD_83507 | JGI IMG/M metagenome (GOLD analysis project Ga0105352, IMG submission 83507) | Methane-oxidizing microbial communities from mesocosms in the Hudson Canyon - EN8B Hudson Canyon | ecosystem: Environmental > Aquatic > Marine > Cold seeps | place: Hudson Canyon...
CAGCTCATCGTGAGCAGGGTATTCGGTTGCGAGCTGAAGTGTGTCGTGATTTGCCATAGTGACCGCTAATATCCGTATTTATTGGTATACAGCATGCTAGCACAGCAGGTGAGGAGGGTGCACCTGTGTATTTTGGCCGAAGGTCAATCGTATTTTAGAGTATTGGCAATGAAGTTGAAGGAATTCTTGGTTAATACCACCTTGCTACCTTCCAAGCATAATCATTCTCTTTGAATTAGGCCTCATCTTTACTCTCTGTCACCTCTAAAGCGACTTTTTCTGCTTCGGGTTTTTGACGGGAACTTTTAATTAACGGCTGTGTCTGATACTCATTGGGCCAAAGAATATGTGTTTCAATTTCCTGATTTTCCGCTAAAAATAGTGCGCTGGATGTCATTGGATCTTCAACTGGCATAATCTTCTCTTGTAATACCTTTCCCGTGGCTTTGTCTTTAATAACCAGCTTCACTTTTTCCTCCATAACTTTGGCTAAATGATCATCGTCACCAAAGGTTTCAAGGGGTAATTCAACTCGTTGATAGGGGCGCTGTAAAAGCTCATGGTCAGGAATCTGGCCAACTCCAGGGCCAACTTGCGCTTGTTGCACGGGAGCAGGGGGAGTATTCATCTTGTTACTAGTAAAAATATCGGTATTGCGAACAATGGCTTTACCTTCGATAAATACCGTTGGAGAAAATAGTCCTGGTTTTGCCTCGTCTTGAATGGTTCCTGAGGCAATGCCTTTTTTATCACCACCTTCATCACCGGTAGATTTAGCAAAAGTTGAAGATTCTAAGCATACAGGGCTACCTTCAATCATCACACTGGTTGAACCATCGGCTAGGTCTTTGCTCTCGGAAATATTAGGGTAAGGAATCGGAACTGTTGCTGGGCCACAGGTTGTATTGCAAACGTCTGGGCTTGTCATCAATATGCCGCTGCTGCCTGACGTGACGGCACTTAAACCATTAACGAGAACATTATTTTTAGCCATATTTATCGATCATCCTGTTCGTTACATGCACTTTCTGTATTGCTTCCGTGTGCATCTGTTTTGGCTGCTGCAGGCTCAAATGATAAGCATATTGCACTGCGTTGGTTTTTATCTGAGCTAGTAGTAATTAAGTGGCGCTGTGGTTTTGCATCACTGAATAATTTGTGCGCCGATAATGCAATTGCTAGCGCTCCACTGGCAGAGCCTATATCACCAATATTGTACGCGCTTGAGTGAGTTTTCTCTGCAATGTTATCCCCTAATTGATGCCTATGTCGTAGAGTACTGGCGATATGTTCCTCATACCAAATAGTTTCACCATTCATTGAGCTGTAAATTTGGTTAACGGGGAGTTCCGGAGAGTTATCTAGTGCAGTTCTGATCGCACTGGTTAATCCCTGAGCTAGATTCGGCTCTTGACTACCAAGGTAACCTTGTTCAACTGCAAGACCTGGAGGGTGAACTTGCACATAGCCTTGATTTGCTTTTAAGGCGTATTTTTTATTATTAGTAATCACCAAAAAACCAGCACCTTCACCGGCAATAAAGCCACTACTTCCTATCATAGCAATTCGTTGCTGTTTACTTAAGTCACGTAATACGGCCGAATGTCGATAGCTGTCTAGACCACCGACTATGATTAACTCAATGCCATTATTTTGTTGAAACAGTTTTTGCGCTAAGTTGAGCGTGGCCAATACACCTGCGCGGCCGATGGTGACAGGCATGAATTGATTCCAATGAATCATCTCTGCTATGTCACCAAGGTGTTGCTTGATTGAGCTTGCCAGCTGATCAGGCGTTAGGGGATTATGGCTGGGAACTTGCTCTGGCAGCGCAAGGATCATAGGTGCTAACGATGGGCTGTATTGTTTAAAGCGAGTTAATAAAGGGCTGAGAGATTTCTCGGCCATTTGTATTAGGGTTTTGTCTCTGTGGCAACGATTAAAATTGATTTTTGGGTCAATCGAACGAAATAAATCACTTTCACATAGCGACATGTGAACTTCTTGTCCCAGGTGGCCATAATAACTTGATAGGCAGAACTCATTTTCGTTAGCTCGAATTTTCTCCTGTAACTCAGCCACGTCGTTACTAAGAGCGGTACATATTTCTAGGTCGGCAATGTACATGTTATTTATCGCTCTAGTATTTGACGTCTTGTTATTTGAGATCATGCTAGTCGAAGTCCATGCTGATACTCACTACATCTTGAGCATTGTTTAAACACACATGATTTGCGCGCCAGGATATATGAACCTGATCGGCATCGGGTTCGAAATGAACGGTATCGAATTTAAGTGGAAGTTCTTGAGGGGACATATTCGTATTATCGTTCAGCACAACTTCAATTTTTAACGGGCAGAAAGGAAGCTTACCTTCTAATATTTCCATTGGATGAACACCTTGTAGGCGATAGTTTTCCCCGCCCTTTAAAGGCTGAATTGTTTGTAGCTCAGGGTGTGCGCTGTGATTAAAACGACGATCATAATCTGAGGGCAAATAGGGTAAGCGGGTTTCTTGCCACTCTTGATCAAAAGTCCCAGCCAATGGATAGCGCATTTTCCAATGTGAAGCAATCGGGCCTGGGCAGGTTGGCATAGGGAATGATTTTTTATTGTCGACAAGGCATTGTGGATCTTCAATATTAGCCAGTTGGGTTTCACTGCGGCCAACGGGATTAAATTCGTTCATTGGGGCACCAAAAGCATATTCATAAACGAGAGGAATTCGAACAAAGGGTTTTGGATCACCAGCTTGCTTGCCTTGCCAAGTACGATCTCCGTAGACTTTCAAATTGAGACAGTTTTGTCCAACTTGAATTGAGACATCACTATGCTGAACCGCTTGGCCGTTATGCGCGTATGCATGAGCGTGTACTAATATATCAGTTCCAGGCTTACCTAAATGCATTTCATTAGGGTATCTCAAGCTACTGTTTTGAGGCTCTGCCCAGAAAGTATCTTTTTGATGAATCGCTTGCATATCACTGGCTAGTTTAAGTGATTGCAAACAATCGAAAGTGGCTTTTACAACCACAATCAACTCATGTTTCCCATGTTCATTTGGTATCACCATCGCTTGTAATGGCAGTGATGTTTTATTTTCAATGTGCATAAAAAATTCAGTTAAATCTAAATTAGTTAAGGTTGATTGTGCCGCCGAGAATATTATTTTTCTTACGCGCTTTACTGACAATATTTTCGCCGTTGATCACAATTTCGCCTTGGCTATTTAAGGTGACTGATGAGTTGCCACATTGGAGTGTAATGCTTTTGCTCGCACGTATTTGGCAGTGCTCACCATCTTGGATAATATCAAACCCAGTATTATTAATTTTACTCTCTGGAGATAATGCTGGGGTTAAAAAACCCATCGCAATAGCTTGACCCTGCTCTGTAAATTGTAAAACCACCTGCCTTCCTATATCAGAGGCTGTGATGCTTATGGTTGCCAGTGCTGGTTGTGTATAGGGCAGTAAGTTTTTTTCATAAGAAACAATGGCCTGCCTATTTATGATATCCGTGACCTTACCTATTACAATATGTGCAGCAGGTTGGAATGCCTGCTGCAGAGTCTTGGATTGTTTTTCAACCAGTATTTTAGCGTCTGTTGATAGCTGCTCTTCGGTCATGGCTGTTGTATCTTTTAACTGTTCCATAACGTTTAATCTACGAACTTATAGATAAAGTTATTATCTTCAACTTTAATATCAATCGCGGTCATAGGTTGCTCGGCAATCATACGGTTAATTAATTCAGCACTTAAAGTCGGCAATACCGTATTGGTAAGTATCATATCGATCATCCGACCACCACTGTCTTGTTCGGTGCAGCGATTAATAATTAGATCCAGTACTTTTTGATCATAATTCAAAGCCATTTGATGATTATCTTGTACACGCTTTTGAATGCGGCCTAACTGTAGCTTGGCAATTTCTTTTAGCATTTCGTCATTCAGCGGGTAATAAGGAATCGTTACTAATCGACCTAATAAGGCAGGGGGAAAAGTTTGCAGTAATGGCTGACGCAAAGACTTGGTGATCTCCTCCGTTGTCGGCATGTTGTCCGGGTCTTGGCAGACATCCATGATTAAGTCGGTCCCTGCATTGGTGGTTAATAATATGAGGGTATTCTTAAAATCAATTGTTCGACCTTCACCATCTTCCATGACACCCTTGTCAAAGACTTGGAAAAATACTTCATGCACATCAGGGTGTGCTTTCTCGACTTCGTCTAATAAGATCACGCTGTAAGGTTTACGACGAACGGCTTCGGTTAATACACCACCTTCACCATATCCTACATAGCCAGGAGGAGCTCCTTTCAGACTCGATACAGTGTGTGCTTCCTGATACTCACTCATATTGATGGTAATGATATTTTGCTCACCACCATATAATGCTTCCGCTAATGCTAATGCGGTTTCTGTTTTACCGACGCCACTGGTTCCGGCAAGCATAAAGACACCAATAGGTTTATTTGGGTTGTCTAGATTGGCACGAGAAGTTTGAATACGTTTGGCAATCACATCAAGAGCATGATCTTGACCAATAATGCGCTCTCCCATAATAGAGGAAAGGTTCATCACGGTATCGAGCTCATTTTTCACCATTCGGCCAACAGGAATACCGGTCCAATCTTGTACTACGCTACCTACAGCAAGAGCATCAACAGAAGGTAAAATAAGAGGGTGTTCTTGTTGTAGCTCGGCTAGCTTCTCTTGTTGGTCTTTAAGCTCGATTAGAATGGTATTACGTTCTTCTAAGGTAAGGCACGTGCTTTCAATGGCTAAATCAGCTTGCTGCTCTAATTCGGAGCCTGTGCCTTCTACGCTATGGTTATCTTCACGTAATTTAGCGCGTAATTCGAGGATGCCAGTTACTAACTCTTTCTCTGTGCTCCAGCGCTCTTCTAAATGTATCAGTTTCTCTTCTGCTTCAGTGAGGGCAGACTGTGCTTTATCACGGCGCTGGGAGCTATCAATTCCAACACTGCTTTCACGAGCAATGATTTTTAACTCGGTTTCGAGTGCTTGAATATGCTTACGGCAATCATCAACTTCTGCCGGCACGGCATATTGGCTAACAGCAACACGAGCGGCAGCGGTATCTAATAGACTAACGGACTTATCCGGTAGCTGGCGTGCTGGAATATAACGGTGTGAAAGTTTCACTGCGGCTTCAATGGCTTCATCCAGCACTTGTACCTTGTGATGATTCTCCATCATAGTCGCCATTGAACGCATCATTAAGATGGCTTTTTCTTCACTCGGTTCTTCTATTTGAACAACTTGGAAGCGACGTGTTAACGCAGGATCTTTTTCAATGTGTTTCTTATACTCGGCCCACGTTGTGGCTGCGATTGTTCTTAAGTCACCACGGGCTAGTGCAGGCTTCAATAAATTGGCAGCATCACCTGTTCCCGCTGCACCACCTGCACCGATTAACGTATGGGCTTCATCGATGAACATAATAATAGGTGTTTCTGAAGATTGGACTTCTTCAATAACTTGTCGCAGGCGATTTTCAAATTCACCTTTCATGCTCGCACCGGCTTGTAATAAACCAATGTCTAATGAGAGAAGTTTTATATTTTGCAGAGGTGGGGGGACATCACCGGAAGCAATGCGATGGGCAAAGCCTTCAACAACCGCCGTTTTTCCAACTCCCGCTTCACCCGTTAATAAAGGGTTGTTTTGACGGCGGCGCATTAAAATGTCGACCATCTGGCGAATTTCTTCATCACGACCGACAATGGGATCAATTTTCCCATCTTTAGCTTGCTGAGTTAAATCGACAGTATATTGTGCCAGCGCTTCACCGCCACCCATTTGAGGAGCTGTGGCTTGGCTTGCCTCGCCTGGAATGGAGAAGCCATCATTGGCGCTAAGGTCATCTTCACAAGAACCCTCAACGATGTTTATAAATTGGTCAGAGAGCTGTTCATCACTGATCTTGCTGAATTCTTGGCTGATTGAGAATAAAATATTCTTTAGATTTCTATCTGATAGCATGCCGATGATTAAATAACCTGAACGAATTTGAGTTTGATTAAACGCCAGTGATGACTGTACCCAAGCACGTTCGATAGTTTCTTCAAAATCCCCCGAGAAGTTCATTAGGTTTCGAGTACCGACCGGTAAGTTATCCATGAAATTGATAACATCTTCTGCGAGCTTGGCATTATTAATATCAAAATAGGCCAATATTTTTCTTAGATCGGTATTTTCCAATTGCAATATTTGATGAATCCAGTGTGCCATTTCAATGGTCGGATTATTTCTCAGTTTGCAAAATACACTGGCACTTTCTGCTGCTTTAAATATTACAGGGTTTAGCTTGCCAAAAAGGGCCGTTCTTTGAATTGTCGCCATGGTTTAATCCTTTAAAAATTCTATAGTCTGTTTTTATAACTCGACAATAATGCCGGTAAAATTATCGCGTGCTGCTCGACTGATGATTTCTTCATTCATCGTTAAGCAGCGTTCCTTTGCGCTGTTAGGCATGTTGATGATGTTTTCAATTTCTTGTTCTGAAATTTCGTTATAAACACCATCTGAACATAAAAAGAGCTGATCTCCTGGTTGAGGCTGGTGGTAGCTGATTTCCAGTTCTAATCGGTTATCACCACCGATCGCTCGGGTAATTAAGTTCTTTCCATTAAAGTTGGGGTCGTCCTTTTCAATTAGTCCTTTATCAATCTTTTCCTGCTCAACACTATGATCTTTACTAAGCTGGCTAATTTTTTGATCGCGAACTAGGTATAAACGACTGTCGCCGGCCCAAAAGAATACACAAGATTGATTGTCCATTAGCATCCCTATCACCGTGCTCCCGCAAACACCTTGATCATTTTGCTGGGCATAATCTACAAGATGAGTATTGACATCTTGTAGAGCTATGTGAATTTTATTCAGTGCTTGATCCAAAGTTCCTGATGTATCTGTGGCAGCAATTCGGTTTACAACCAGTTGGCTAGCATATGATCCAGAACTGTGGCCTCCCATGCCATCGGCAATCAACCACAGACCAGCAGAGGGTTTTAGCAATAAAGAGTCTTCATTAACTTCTCGAGTATTTCCCGGATCGGTAAAGCCAAATGATTCAGGAATTGTTTTGAAGTTATTCGGCCTATGGTATTGTTCAGCGATAGGGGGTGGAGATCGGTCGGAATGCGGTGCAAACAAGGGCGTAATAGTAATGTCATCGAGATCAATATCAACATTTAGGTCCGCGAGAGAGCTAATTGCTTCTAACTCGTACAATTCTGATTCAACTTGATGAGTTGCTGTTTCTAAGACGGCTGCTTCATTGTTAACCGTTTCCAATATTGAACTTATTGATTTAGCCTGAGTTATTTCTACTTGTTCTGCAGCACTTGCTGGCTCAAAGCATTCCTTTTCGGTCTGATTAATCTCTTTCTTCTTAGTTTCAGGATTTGCCACAGGTAGGGATACCCATTGATGCTCTTGCCAACTGCCGTCCAATAACCCACAGAACTGATCTTTTACGGGTAGTCTGTCGGAAAATAGAATATTGGGCTGATAAGCCTGAGAGCCTTCATTCCACCAGAAAGTGAAGGGTTTTTTTGAGTCCGCTAAGTTTTGCAACATCAAAGAGCTAAAGCTGTGATTAATGCTATCAGCTGAATTGACTTCAAGTTGTAAACTGAAGCTTCCTTCAATAGAAGCATTTCCAGTGGGGATAGTGGGAAGCTGCTCAATCCATTGGGCTTGCAGCGCGGCAATTTTTTCATCAAAAACCTGTAAGTCCGGCTCATAGCCTTCTAACAAGTCTAATAAAAGGTCTTCAATATTTTGAAACCATTGATTAGCTTTTGTCGATAATATAAAGGGTATTGCTTTATTATTAACTGCTTGTACTAAGGTTAAAGGAAAATAACGGCCAACAGAATCCACACTTGGAATCATTAAACCAATATAAGCTTTTTCGTCGATGATGCCGGGAGAAATACAGAAACGCCACATAGGGCTTTGGCTATAAATAGGCAGCCAGCGATCCTCCAGCTTATTCTGGCTATAAAGGATATTCACCTTTAACCAGTCATCCCAGCGATTCATGAAGACACTGCTCATTCGACGATGAATAAAATCACCGGTTAAAGGAATCTTGCCAAAAAAACCTAAAGTACTACTCATATCAATTCCATCGATTCCGTTAAATTCTGCTAGGACAGTTAAATTTAAGTTTTTCCAATAATGCAAAGGGGTTGTTACTGGTACCCGCTATAAGGTCGTAACGAACTTCATAGCCATTACTATTAAGCATCAAATTATATTTTTCGGGTTTTTGTGTGCCTTGTAATGAAACTTTATTCAAGACCTTCATCCAGGCCCATGGCCCAACTTCTGCAATACGGTTGCTTGAACCATCGGTATGTTGAGTAATTATCCTTACCCCGTAATTAGCTTCAGGCCCTGGCCAAGCCATCTTCCGGGTAATTAATGGACCGTGAGAGTACTTCTCTTTCTGACCATTAATATTGAAGCTTGCTTGGCTAATAGCCGCGCTCATGCTATTTGGGCGTAATGAATAATCGATACCAGCTTCAGCACTACCGTATTGAAAAAAACCTCTTTTAACTTTGTCAGCCATTTCAAAAGTATTTAAGGCCGCTTGAGAAATCACGATGGGAGCCATTTTGGATGAACGAACCGACCAAGGTGATTTAGAGATATCGATGTATTTTCGTAAATGTTCATTAAAGAAAGTATCCATCATTCCGTTGTAGCCAAAGAAACGAGAGAAGTCTTCTAAGCTAATATCTGTACTTGCAGCGCGCATCATAGGGTAGCGCTCTTCGATAGCTGCTTTACAGAAACTCAGCATTTCATCTTTCCACATTTGATTAAGGTGAGTAATAACTCCACTTTGAGACAGAGAGACACTGCGGTTGATTATGTTTTTTAATACGGGTTTAACGTATAGATCAGATTGATTTTCACTGAGATAGTTAATATTGGTGGCAACGGCGCTGACTTTTTCAGCAAGAGCAGGGGGTACCGCACCAGCGATATTTTCAAATGCAATGGCCGTAATAATTTTTTTCAGTTCTTCAAGGCTCGTGATAATAGCAATGCTGCCTTGCTCTTCACCTTCGTCAGCATTTACAAGGATATGAATGTCAGAAAATTCTTCCGTAACGATATCCTTACGTTGAGAGGCTAAATTACCAATATTGCTTTCAGCTGAACTACCTAATAGTTTAGCCAGTGTCACTTGTGCTTCTTGAAGTGCTGTATTTTCCCCGACTTTTTTCAACAAACTGTTAGGTTTAGTTAACTGTGTCTGACCAGTGATTGAGTGCAATAGCGTAACAAAAGGCGATGCTGGGGACGTTAATACATCCAAAACTCGACGGGCCTCTTCAAAAGAAGTGAAAGGCATGATGTCTAAATCGGCAAGTAAGTCGCGGTATTGTTTACGATAGTCGTACAGATAACGAGTCTTAACCTGCTCTATGATGGCATCACGATTCATATGTTGAATGGCTGGGTGATCTTCGCCATATACCCATGCTTCTCCTAACACACTGTCGGCTACTTCATTAATTCCACCTGCGATTAATAACTTATAAGCGAGCTTTGTATAAAGGGGTGATAAACCTTCCGATAACGAACGACCGCTTTTACGAATAAATACGAGCTCTGATAATGATTTTCCTGCACCACGGAAAATGGAGAACCCCTTAATACCGGACATCCCATTTTGTGGGCCAAAACTCTTTTGTTTTATACGTGCATAAATTTGTTCGTCAAAACTAATGGATTGTAAGCTAGCACGAGATTCGTTAATTAGTCTTGCATCAAGGGCAAGTGGCATAGGCAGTGGTCGTTTAGCAAACAGGGTTTGAATGTGTTCAGATAGCTCTAATTGCTGGGACTGGGTAAGATTTGCACTTTGTGACTTCAACCAGACTTCGGTAAAGAAGGTGATGACTTCATTGGCTTGGTAATGTTCTTCTGATCCCAGCATTAAATACGTTCTTAAAGTGATGTATTTAAGTGAGAGGGGAAGCTGACCTTTAGTTAAAATCTTCTCCAATTCTAGGATTAAGCGAGAATAAAATGCGGTTTTTAATGTTCGGGTATAAGAGTTGCTCGCTTGCTGAACTAGCTTATCTTGTTGCGCTAACCCAAAGCTATTATACCAAGGTGGTGTAAAGACTTGAGCCTGTTCTTGTCTTATTTCTTCTGCTAATAATTCGTCAAGAGGGTAGGCTGCCGTTTGTAAGCTGTTCAACAATTTGAGTGTGCTAATCGGTGAACTTTCATAGCGAGATATTTGCTGCGCTTGTTCAATTGCGTGATCAATATTGGTATCAACCTCGGCAATATACTCTTTACTATAGAAATAACCACTGGCCCAAGTAAGGCATAAGGCTAAGGCTATTGAGGTAATACCAGCAGCGGCTGTACGTCGTATCCAGTTAAGTTTATTCTCTAACTTAAGGTCTATACCCGCTAATGAAGATTCAGCAAAAGCGACTTTCATCAGCAGGTCGCTAATAAAGTAACTTTTACCGGTTGCTTGATTGGCATTTTGTTGCTGGTTATAAGCAAGTTGGTTTACTAGACGATCAATTGGCATTCCTTCTTGAGTACCACTGGTAAAATAGATGCCTCGTAGAAGGGTATCTTTTTCGTAATGAGTACTTTCAAAAATATCCGTTAAGAAACTATTCAATTCAGTTTTTAATAGTTGTAATTGTTTTGAGAAACCAAGAATGGCCGCGCGACGCTCAACTGATTTTTCATTATTAATCCTACTAATCGCTTGCTCTTGTAAGCGTTTCACTAACCCATCGAACTCATCCTCAAAGGCTAGACAGGGGTGGGCTTGATTTTGAAGGTTAAATGTCATTCCCCAGACCTGTTTACGGTCGTCTTGATCTAGGTTTGCAAAGAATTCACTAAAACCATTAATAAGGTCAGATTTTGTGATCATGACATAAACAGGGAAATGTATACCGAGTTGATTATGTAATTCTTGAATTCGTAACTTGATAGCCGCGATGTGTTGTTGACGCTGGTGTGGTGTTTGTAATAACAGATCACTAGCACTAATGGTGACAAAAGCGCCATTAATCGGCTGGCGTTTACGGTATTTTTTTAATAATGATAGAAAGTTCAACCAGCCTTTGCTATCGGTAGCTTGATTGCTATCTTGAGTAATATAACGGCCTGCGGTATCGATCATTACGGCTTGATCGGTAAACCACCAGTCACAGTTACGAGTCCCACCAATGCCTTCAATCGACTGCTTGCCGGTGCTTTCTGTAAGAGGAAATTTAAGACCTGAATTAATCAGAGCTGTTGTTTTACCACTGCCAGGTGGACCAATAATAATATACCAAGGTAACGTATATAGATTGAGTTTGCGTTTGAAGAAGCTAGTGCCTTTATTCAACATTGACATGGCATCAGCAAAACGTGTTTGTAATACCTTTAGCTCTTCTTGATTAATATCATCTTCAGAGTTTTCATCTACGATAGCTTCAACCATGCCTTGCTCTTTCTTATTGGCTATAATTAAGCCAACAAGGTGTTTGATAATAGCAAAAAGAGTGACTGCAATAATGGTTATCCATTGGTTGCTCGAATCGGCTAAGGGAGTCCAGCTACCTATGCTGATAAGCGGTCCGATGATGATGACAAAGACGGAAAAAATACATAATAAGAGTATGCCTATGGTCCACGGGCTGCTAAAAAAGTTTTTTAGTTTTGTCATTATCTTCATATCGTATATAAGTTAATTTCGATGCGGCGATTGATTGCTCTATTTCCCTTGGATGTATTAGGGACTAAAGGAGCTGAATCAGCGATACCCTCGGCGACAATTTCACGATCAGGTAAGTGATGTTGAAACATGTTTACAATTGTCTGTGCCCGTTTGCTCGATAACTCCCAATTGGAAGGGAACTTTAATGTTCTAATTGGAATATCATCGGTATGACCAGTAACTTGGATAAATCCAGGGGTGTTTTTTAGCGTGGCGACAATATTCGCAATGGGTAATTCTTTTTGACGAGTAATTTGGGCAGAAGAAGGTTTGAATAAATTTTCACCAGAGAGAATAATTCTTACTCCCCCCGCAATATCTTCCACAGTGAGATGCTGTTGAGCAATATCATGTTTTAGCTGCTCACGAATATAATTAAGATGTGTTGTACGTTTTAGCGGACGGTTATTTCTTACAATAGGTTGAAGATTTCCTGCGACTGATGCCGCTTTAATAGCTACGGGGTCGGATTGTTGATTGATTAGAGTTGATAGCGCGACGAATAGTATCAAACTCGCTATCAGGGATAAGCCCAGGGTTAATATAAGACGCGTATTATCAGATAGGCTTTTCTTATCGTTATTGATGGCACCGTGCCAATGATCCGATAGCTGTTTTAATGGTTTTTGGCGATGTACCGTAATAATATGATGCAAGTTATCTTTAATACTGGACAGCTCAATTTCACCAGTATCATTGATGCGGTAACGCCCCTGAAAACCTAGCTCAAGAACTAAGTAACACAGCTCAATCAAATCGATGTTCATTGCAGGGCTTTGATTCAGTAATTTAATGATTTCAAAGAACTGAGCGCCACCTTGATTGTTCTTGTGAAACGTCATTAAAAGATTTCGAGTAGCCCATAAGCTTTGACCACCCCATGGAGTCGACATCACCATTTCGTCAAGATAAGCACAAATAATATAACGAGCTGTAATGATAGATTCTTTCGCGAACCCTTGGTTCTTGAGTTGTAAATCAATGCTTTTTAAGTTGTCAGCAATTTGCTGGTAGAGTGCTTTAGGGTCTGGGTGGTGACTCATTGATCGCACGTTAATGCCGAGAGTTAATAGCGGTATTGCAGTTGAGACGATGATATTAACATCGGCATGAGCTGATACCTCTATAACCGGTTGTGAAGACATTGCAGATTGCTGAGTAAATACTTGCTGACTAGCGGCAGGCTTTATTGACTCATTTGACCTACTTCTTTGTCTATTAGTCGCTGGACGCGAAATAAATACCGTACGGTCTTCATCATCAAGGACATTATTTGCAGCATTATTATCTTGAAAAAAACGATCATCCTGGCTCATAGTTATTTACCTTTGTATAGCCCAAAGCTGGAGTTTTAGACCGGGCACTTGGTCACCAATATGAATCGCCATGCCGGATGAATTCTTTAAATCTTGCCATGCTTGACAATTGCGATCGATTTCAAATGGAATGAAACCTTCGTGGTACGGTAGCTCTCTAGGCATATAGGGTAGAAGTTTCATACCGATACCTGGCAGACTCACCATAATGAGCTCTCGAATCTTTTCTATTGAGCTAATTTTGACGAGATTAGTGAAGTTCTTTTGCAGTTCATCACTGGGAATATCAGCTTTAACAGTGAGTACAAAAGTAGCGCTGTCTACAATCTGCGGATCGTTTAAAATTGCTCGATAGATACCGTACTTAGGGTCTTTTAATGGAATGCTAAAAGCACGAGCTTTGGTAGAAAGTGAGGATAAACTTTCTTTAATCAGTTGCCCTAGAGGGGAAAAAGTAGAAGCAATGCTCTCATGACGATAACCATCTAACTCAGGCATGATTCGTTTTTCTGAGAAAGAAGCAAGTTCGCCAACGAGCATGACCATGTGTTGATAAGCTTGTTCTGGATGAAGCCTAGGCAAGCTAGTTAGGTGATGCATTAGTTGAGTGAAGCGGTTAACAACTTGTAAACTTAAAAAGTCTTCAACTTCAGCAACACCACCAGAGCCTGAAGCGCTGGCTGATATCCGTCCACTTAAATCCAAACCGCGTTGACTTAATAAGTCTTTAGTCATAATTAATAAATCAGACAAGTTATCACTCGCCTGGCAATTAATGAGTGGCGGAATAAAGCTGGAATCAAAGCTTATTTGCTTATCTTTTGAGCACTCCAGTACATTAGCAATAGCAAGGCTGCTATATTGTGAGCGTGATTCATTTTCTAATAACAGACTAAAGCGTAAACCTCCGACCATCAAAGTCGTATTACTTGGACGATTGCTAGAGCTATCGTTGGAGTCGACAGTTTTTGAGGTATAGCGCTGTAAACCGTGTTCTGAGTCCGGGTAAAATACTTCTACTTCGGTAGATCGAATCGGCAAGCAAAGATATAATTTCTGATTAATTAGGCCTTCAGATAAATCCATTGGGGAAGGTGCAGGGTCTTCCTCTGGAATATTAAATGGTGTGCCGTCAGGCATAATCCCTGAAGCTGATTTAATGGCTACTTTTCCAAGTTGAAGTAGTTGACTGTCAATTGTAAGTTCATCAAAACCCCAGCTATAGGGACCATTCAATTGTCTTACTTTATTAATGTAGGATTCAAAATAACGGTCATTTTGCTGAAAGTGGGCTGGTTTTATGAATAACCCTTCAGTCCATAGGACTTTATTCTCTCTAGACATAATTTAATCAACTAATTTTATTTTGGTATCTAGCTCATCGACAGAGATAAATATTTTTGAGTTATGCAAAATAGATTTGCAATTAAGGCCGAAAAAGCAGGTTTTCGGTGTGGGCACTAATGCAAGCCACTGTGATTTCTCTAGCTGTCTAAATTGATAAACAACACCAATTGCACGTACATCCTCTGGTATTTCTTCAGTATGAAATTGATGATTATTAGGGAGTAGTAAAATATTGGATTTATGGATTAATGTATTTCCCAGCGGATTTCCTTCGCTTTTAAATAAATCAAAATATTCGCTTAATAAAAACTTTCCAGAATCTGTTAAATAGAACAATGTTATGTTTAAAGGACGGCTTTCATTATTGTGATCAGGATTGATGAAGTCTGAACTAATAATTTCGATATGGGCATCAACACCTTGTTTCTTGATAATGCTGCAACCTGAAGAGAGGCCAAGAATAGCAACTGCTAATAGAATAGATATTTGTGATACTAGCTGGGTAATAAATGGTTTCATTATAAATACGTTCATTTAGTTATTTGAGCCAAAATCATCATAAGCTTCTGCAAAGTTTTCACCGAATATGCGTTGAAAATTATCGTCAGAATCCACTTTATACTCACTGTTATAAAGATCTTTATATTGTTGCCATAATTTAGACTGATTGTTTTTCGAAGCACTTAGTTTATCCAGAAATTTATTATTCTGGATTGTAGGAGTAAACTCCTTCTCCAAATTTTCTGCATCAAATTGTTTTAATAACCGCATCATCGCAACACGGACACCGTGAAGTAATGCAGATTGGTGAAGGTTTATATCTGTAAATGCCTGTTCAAAAGCAGGTTGTGCAGTCAGAAAACCAGAGCGCTTCTGGTGAAATAAAGAAAGTATTGCATCTTCTGCATTAACCGAGAATTTTAAAGGGTTGTTATCAGAAGTAGTTAATAAAGTCTTGCTAACTCTAAACTCATTTTTGATGCTTGCTCTTGCTTGAAGCAGTCCCAGAGTACCTTGCATAATGGTTGGCATAAGTTCTAACCATTGAATGGCAGTTTCTTCCGTTAAGAGATTGTCATCAAAGCCTTGTTGCTTTAAAGACTGCTTAGCTGCTTGCAGTAAATTATCATTATTTATCGATTCAGAGGTTGAACTACTAGGTGATTCTGTTTGTACCTGTCTTTTTCTTGGTCGATTACTTTCTGGCCTAGAGAGTGGAGATCTAGAAAGTGCTTGTTTCGTAAGTGTCTGTTTCGTAGGCGTTGGTTCAGCAAGCTCTGGTAATATAGGCTCTGGTAAAGTAAGTGCTTGTGCCACATCTGCTACAGAAGGCCGATCGGTTTTATCATCGGTTTTTTGAGGGAGGGAATCAGTGATAGGAGATATTTCACTAGAGAGATAATCTTCATTCTCCAATCCTTGGAAAAAATCATCGTCGCTATTAGCTTTCTCTGTTAAGGAATTATTATTAGTTACTGCACTACTTGATAATGAATTAGTAGGGCTTGGTTGATTAGTATTCGGTAATGAAAAACTAGTATTATCCCAGTTTTCGGGAATACCATTGTCGATTAAATTTTGGTCTTGTTGATTTGAAGAAATACTATCTGTTTCAGGAATTAGATTCTTCTCAGAATGTAGTTCAACCGGATTAAAACTCATCGCTTGTTTAAAGGCAGGAGTCCGTTCAATGGAGTTGGCTAAGGAAGGTAGTGCGTCGCTCTTTAATTCCGCAGTATCCGATTCGGGTTGATTTAACGCTAGTAGGTCGAGCGGATCTGTACTATTACCCCAAAAATCATCCATTTGATTTCCCCACTCAGCATGATCATTCGCTTGAGCTTGATCTGAAGGGGGCAATTGATTAGTGTTTTCTAACTCAGCTTGAATTAAATACTCACCAATATAATAAGAATTACCCTGCGAAATTGGTATGGATATATTTTTATCAATATTCTTTTCAGTATTGGCGTCAATTATACCATTAGAGCTAATGTCTCGGATGTAGAAATTATTATCACGAAAAGAAATCTCTGCATGCTTGGAGGATATAAATCGATCAGGATCCGCTAATGTCCATTCCACATTTGTGCTGCGACCTATGATAGCTGTATTAGAATTAAAAACTTTACAGTTATCTGACGAAGCACAATTTTGTGGATTATTTATAATTTTAAAAATTAACTTCATGAAATCCATTTCACATTAAAAGTTGTTTTTGCCGATAGAGAGGCGAAAAATTTCCGCAATAATAGCACTAAAAGATAAAATTACCATTTTAACTTAATTACTAAGTTGAAAATATTTATGAGGTGTTGGGGTTTTTTATTATATTCATAATAAAATTTCTGTTATCGTTCCTGCGATTTTTTAATGTGAGTACATAATAATACTCGCATCTAATGCTTGGGTATTAGGCCGTTCGAATAAGGATGTTTTTGACGTGTCAGATGAAATAGATAAAGTAATAAATAATGATGAGGACGATCGTACTGTTCTTATAAAAAATCCTGAAAAAGCATTAGAAACAAGTGCGGTAGAGTCTTCAGTTAATGAAGATGCAACTCGATTAGTTATTGGTAAGCGTCGGTCAGTAATTAATGGAAGTCCAGAAATACTTGAGCAGACTGAAGACGATAGTACACAGTTGATTTCAGATGTGGAGAACTTGACTGATGCAACTGGATCTAGAACAGGCACGTCATTAATTGATGCCATTAATAGAACAAATCAAGAAGTTATTGGCTTAAAAAACAAACACAGTCAGATAAAAATAATAAATCAGAGATTCCTATTAGCTTCTAAATTAGGCGTCGGTGGGATGGGGGCTGTGTATCGAGCTAAAGATCTAAGGAAGGTTGAGGCTCAAGATAAAAATCCATGGGTTGCTGTTAAGCTACTTAACGAAGCATTTAAAGAACATCCTACTGCATTTATTGCTTTACAGCGTGAAGCCCAAAAAAGTCAAAAGCTAGCTCATCCAAACATCGTTCGGGTATATGACTTTGACCGCGATGGTGAAACTGTCTATATGACAATGGAGCTTCTAAGAGGCGAAGATCTTAACTTTATAATTAAACGTAATAAACAAGGACTAGAGCGAGAAGAGGCGCTCAGTATAATTAGGCAAGTTGGTGGTGCACTTGCAGAAGCACATAAGCACAATATTGTACACTCGGATTTCAAACCTGGGAATATATTCTATACCGAAGATAAGAATGCAAAAATATTTGATTTTGGTATTGCCCGTGCAGTCTCTGAAATAGGTTCTAGTAATATCGAGTCTATAGATGCTAATGAAGATAATGATAATACAATTTTTGATGCCTCAACATTAAATGCATTGACTCCAGCTTATGCGAGTAAAGAAATGCATGAAGGAGAAGAGGCGTGCAAAAGTGATGATGTCTATGCATTAGGCTGTGTGGCTTATGAGGTTTTAATCGGCAGGCACCCTTATGAGAAGACGCCGTCTAATAAAATTAATACTAAAGAGTATAAGCTACCCATTGTTGAGGGCTTGAAAAGAAAGCAGCAGCGTGCGCTACAAAAATCAATTGCTATAGAAAGGCAAGATCGTTATCAATCTGTAGATGAGTTTCTTAATGATTTCTTACCCGAGAGGAATAAAATCGGATCAACTGCTAAATTAATGTTAATCGTTCTTATGCTGGCATTAATCTCAACAGCAGCTCTATATTATAATCAGCAGGATTCAATAAAGATGAAAGAGCTAGCGCTCTTTGAAGAGCAGAAAAAGATCGATAAAGAAAAGAGGGCGGTAGAATTACAAATTGAGCAGGAAAAAAAGAGAATAGAAGAAGCTTTAACTAGAGAGAAATTAATTAAGGATCTATCTGAGTTGCTGGATGGTGCAGCATTCAATCGGAATCAAAAGTCAAATCAAATAAAAGCTAGCTTGGATAATCAAATATTTCAGTCCTCTTTAGCTGGGCAAGAAGCCTGGCAGAAAGAAATTTCTAAAAATCTGAAATCTCTTATTGCAATATATAATGATACTTCCTGGGTATCTGCAGTCTATGAAGAATATCCTGAAGGTTATCAAAAAATGTATATTGAAGATGCTGAAGGTAAGTTCAAATCTAATCAGAATGTGAATCTAGAATGGGCTAGTGCTTTTAAAAAGAAACTGTCAAAAATATACGTTATAGCCGCAAATGAAAAAATAAAAAAGGATGACTATCTAACGGCGGAAGATATTATCTCATTAGCTAAGCAATATGACTCTGAGAACCAAGAAATAAGTAATGCAGAGCTAGCGCTACTTAGCAGGAAGAAAGAGCGAGCTCTATCAGATAGGAAGCTGGTTAAGGCTGAGAAGTTAAGATCTTTTGAAATTTATAATAATACGGCTAAGCAACATGTTGATAGCTGTACCAATTACTTGGTAGGTAATGGAGAATTTGGCTATAACATGAAAACCCTGCAAGTCAAATTAACCAATTTAAAGAGGAATTACCAGACACTTAAAGGTAGGGTTAAAAAAGCCAATGCGGGTCATGTTCAGACTTTAGGGCAATGTATTCGAATGTTTGGTGAGTCATCACCCAGAGAAGCTAAAGAAGTACTTATAAAGGCTAAAAAGCTATTTCCAAGTTACTTATCTGAACTAGAAAAGGTTGATATTCGCCCCTTTAACTCATGTAATCCTATATTTGCAGGCAAAGGGCGTAGGTATAACTGTTCTGATAGGTTTCTTGATAATCTGCGAATGACAGGGCCTAAATTAGTGGTTATTCGTACTAAGTCATCAGGTCTTTATGCTATTGGGAAGTATGAAATAACACGTGGTGAAATGTATTTATTCTGTAAGTCTACCGGGGCGTGCGAGCTACCAAAGCAGAATGAATTTACTTTACCTGCAACAGGTTATAGTGCAGAAACAGTTGAAAAATATGTTGCGTGGTTAAGTCAGAATACAGGCTTTCAATATGGCATTCCAAGCAAATTTGAATGGCAATTTGCTGCAACGGCGAGATCTACAGCGTTAGATAATAATAGAAATTGTCAGCTTGATTCCCGTGGCATATTAAAAGGAAGTCGTTTGCTGCCAATTGACATTGGAAAAGAGAATAATTGGGGCCTTATCAATCACGTCGGTAATGCTGAAGAAATAATAAGAGATGGGGATAGTTATCGGCTGGCTGGCGGGTCAAGGCAAACCCCTATGGAGAGTTGTAGTATTCAGGCGATTAGAGGCTACGATATCAACGACTTGATGGTCGCAGGATTTAGAGTTGTCAGGCAGTTAACTAATTAGAATGAAATATATTATTTTATCTTTCCTATTGTTGATGCAAGGAATGTATTCCGCAAGTGTTACTTCTGATGAGATACAAGAAGTTTCTGTTGTTAATGATTTAGGCAATCACCAACAGCTGGGAACTTACTCCGGGTGGAGTATCTATTTTGACAGTTATATAGAGACTGATATCTCAGGTTACGGTTTTTATCAACTAGCACCAATGATAATGCAAGAGCTGAATAACGATGTGGTTGTAGATACAGAGCACTCAGAGGCGTTATCAAGATTCGGCGCATACATTAATAAAATTTTCTCAACAACTAATATGGATAAAGCTTCTAAGTTAGAAGAATTTCAATTAATTGAGTTATTTAACTTAGCGTATAACGTAAATATTTCAAAGTGGGATAATTCCTTGGGTGAGGTTGCCGATAATAATCAGCTGGCCAAGTTATCTGATATACATAAGGACCTAATTTCAGTATCAGAGTCACTTGAATTATATTTTGAGAATAAGCTTAACTGTCCTATAAATATGAGTTGGAATAGGATCAAAGACAAGCCGATAATAGCAATAACGCTCAGGGTAGCTGAGGATTTAGATGATTCAGGTCTTGATACAACTGATGAGATTTTAAGTTGTTATAACCAAATTGACACCCCAACATATATGTCAGAAGCATTGTGGGTTGAAAATATTAAGGTGCGTTACTCAAAAGATTTGAGTATGAATAGGCTAGCGGGCAAAGCGAGGAAAATATTATCAAGAGAGCTCAAGGAGCACACCAAATATAACCCGTTGGGTGTAAACGGGTATTCAAAGGAGAAATTAGTATCTTTGGCAGATACGGTATCTAAGCTTTATTACCAGTCTGGTGGAAGAAAATTGACCATAGAGCAGCACGACCTGTTGCTGAATGAGTTATCAATGCTATATAAGAAAAGAGCATTATCATTTACTTCACTTGTAGAGATAGCAGGAAAACTGAAGGTTTTTTATCGAAATAATGGCTTTATTATGTCGACGGTATATATCCCAAAACAAGACTTTTCTAACGCGAATGGTACTGTTTATCTGTCTGCTCAAAGCGGAGTATTAGGTAAGGTAAAGCTAAGTAATGACGATAAGCAAGCCTATAGCGACGATATAATTAATGAAATATTTGAAACTTACCTTAAGCGTGGTGTCACTACAGATATTTCTAAAACCTATTATAAATTGAGTTTACTTCCTGGGTTGAAAGTTAACTCTGGTTTGTTTGAAGCAGGAGATGAGGCCGGGGAAACAAATCTGATAATTGATGTTGATAAAAGATGGGGTGAGGTAGCGCTTGCTGCAGATAATTATGGCTCAAAATCAACCGGTGAGAATAGGACGATAACGTCTGCTAATTGGTTTAATCCTCTGGGGTATGGGGATAAACTTGCGGTGGGGTATCTTCACGCCTTTAATCCTGATAATAGTCAATTAGGTTTTTTAGAGTATCAATATCCATTATCACTACCGAATCTCTATTTGGGTATTGGGCATGAGCGTAATAGTTTCTCAGCAACGAAGACATTTGGTGGAACAATTCCTACCCTAGTTCAAGGGGAAACAATTATTAATAAATTAACGGTTAACCAAAATCTTCTAGCGAGCAAGGATATTAATCTGAGTATTGATCTAGTCGCTAGTCATAAATCATCCATTGTGAGTTCTAAGATAGCATCCACAGCGAATAGTAATAAAAGAGATGAGAGTTCGAAGACTGTAGATCTAGGTATGAATCTAGATTTTTTAATGAGTTCAATACAAACGGCTCTTTTGATCGATTTGACAGCATCAACTGGAGTTGTCGAAAAAGCAGAAAGTATTAATGCTGATAGTCATTACGATGTGGCTTTAGCCTCCATTAATACAAGTACGTTAATACGAATCAATAATAGAATGAAACCTAAGTTATCTATTTATTCTATAGCAAGTTATAGCTCTAATGTTTTACCAAGTTATGAACAATTCACAATTGGTGGGCCTGATAAAGTAAAGGCGTTTACATCTTCGGTTTTTGTTGGTGATTCTGGTGTGTATGGAAAAATTGAACTTGGGTTTGATGTGTTTGACTTTCTTTATGCAGGAAAAATTTCGTCAACCCATCAGTTGGAAACAAGTGTTTTCTTTGAAAAATCTGCTGCAAGGCTTAATTCTAATAACGATATTCAATCAGTGCGTGCCGAAGTTAGCGGTTATGGAGCCGCTTTGAAGTATAACTGGCGTAGAGATTTATCAATTAATAGCAGCATCTCTTATGTAGACAATCAATCTTCCAAAGATGACTTCCAGTTTGTAGAAAAAGGAAGGCATGGGAATATTTATGCAAGTATTAGGTATGTGTTCTGAGTTATGTTTAGCACTCCCAGTTGATATGAAGGAATAATTAAAGGTAAGCATGGATGAATACTAAGTTCCAGAGAGTGATCAAACTATTATTAATACTTATGTATATATTTGTCGGTATAGAGGTTAGTGCGAGCCCTATAGGGGGCAGTATTTCTCATGGTGATGGTATCATCACGACAGGTGAAAATATTACAAACATTACTCAGAATACTGAGGAGTTAATTATTGATTGGGACAGTTTTAATATTGAAATTAATGAAACCGTTAATTTTATTCAGCCCAGTAACAATTCAACGGCAATTAATAATATCCTTGATTATGACGCAAGTTCAATTAATGGAACGATAAACTCAAATGGTAATATTGTTCTAATTAATCCGCGTGGCTTGATTTTTAGTGAAGGTTCTCAAATTAATACGGCAGGCATTATTGTTAGTACGTTATCTCTTGCAAAAGAGAGCTTCATTAATGGTGAGTATGTTTTTAGTGATACAGATGAAAGTCATGGTGTCATTATTAACTCTGGAGTGATTAATGCGTCTTCTGGCGCTATAACGATGATAGGAGAATCCGTTGTTAATACCGGAATTGTTCAGGCTGAATTAGGCTCTATCAATGTAGCAGCAGGATCTCAGGCTGTTTTGACTTTCGACGAAGAGGGTTATTTAGCCGTACAAGTTACTGATGAAGTAATTTCAAATGATCTAGGCCTAGGCCAAGCGGTAGAAAATAGTGGGGAGTTGCTTGCCGGAGTTAGGGTGGCCGTTTCATCTCGGGTTACTAGTCAATTATTTGATCGTGCAGTTAATAATAGTGGTGTTATTAAAGCGACAGGTTTTGGTGTAAGTACGAATGATACTGTTAACCTGAATGGATCAATAGAAACTTCAACGATAACAGTCGCTAGTAATCAGTTGACGGGAGATGGGTTGATTGCTGTTGTTAATAGTATCGATTTATCTGCGGTTAACGATAGTAATGAATATGCAGGCACTGTGAATGCTACGGGGTTGTCCGGATTATTGGTTACCAGTAATAATGCTGAAATCTTAATGAGTAATGGAGATCAAGAGTTTTCAATTGGAGAAGCAAGTTTTAGTAACTTCTCTAGTGTTGATGCTAAAAACTCTACTTTGACTGGTGATGAGAATACTGGTTGGGAGATTGCGGAGCGAGATAATGAGCTAACAGTGGGTGACTTACATTTCGTAAATATCGATACGGTTACGAATGGGAGTATCGTGGGTACTAATGGTGAAGATGCCTTTACTGTTATTGCGGATAAAAGTGTAATGAGTAACTCTATAGTATTTAACAATATCACTTCTATTGATGCTAAGTCAGGTATTGATACTTTCACTGGAATTGGTAGTTGGGATTTATTGGTAGGAGGAAATGTAGGGAATTCTGATCTAGATATTATAGGTGCGGAAATCTTTAATAGTGTAGGACAAGTCACGCTTAATGGTACGGAAAATGATGATTCATTTATAATAACTGATACTCGAGTAGTCTCTGTAGGAGACAAAACATTTAATGGTATCGACCAGGTATTTGCGGGGCTTGGAGATAATGATGTCCAGTATGATTCTGATATTTGGAGTGTTCAAGAGGAAAATTCTTTAAACCTAAGAGGGATTACTTTTAAAGGTATTAAAAGTATTAATCGATTTAATAGTAACCAAATTACAGAGCGAAGCCTTATTGGCACCTCTGGTGAAGATGTTTTTACGTTGGTAGCTGATAATACAGTCACTGCAAACGGTATTTCATATTATGGAATAGGTAATATTAATACTTTAGGGGGCAGTGATACGGTACAAGGTAGCGATCAATGGAATTTACTCCATGATGGCTTTGAGGCGAATGGTATCGAGATAACAGGAGCTCAAGTTATCGTAAGTGACATGGGTGGTAGTATCAAAGGGACGGATAGTAGGGAATTATTCTATCTGTATTCAGGGGAAGGAAAAGAAAATAAACTGATAGTTGGTAATCAGTTTATTTTTTCAAATATCGCATTTGTAGATGGCGGAGGTCAAGGGGTGGGAGAAGATGTAATACTTTCACCTAATGAACAAATATGGCAATTTGAAGATGAGTCTACATTACGTGCAAATGGTATCGTATTCTCCAATATTGAGCGAGCTAGGTCGTCTTCATCAATCGTTTTAGGCAGCTCTGGTGAGGATGTGTTTGAGGTTTATGATAATGTTGGTGAAATGCTGGCTAATTCGATACGGATAGAAAACGTTGTATCCCTTGATGGTAATTTTGCTTCTGGAATGTCTGATTCACTTATAATAAATACGTTGGGTGATGTATTTATAAATTCAGCTGGAGAGTCTGATAGCCTGATATTATCAAGTGTAGGTGCTAGTTCAATGATCGATTATAAAGATGTTGAGACTGTTTCTATAGTTTCAGGTGGAGACTTTAACTCAAATGTAGGGTTTCAATCATTAAACATTAGCGCAAATAATATGAATATTTCTGCTAATGAAAGTATAAATATAGACTCTTTTGATATTGTAAATGAAATCACAATATCTACTACAGGTGATGTTGTATTCAATAAAGATGCCGACTTTACCGGTAATGACGTTAATATTAGTGCCGATAGTGCCCATTTTTTATCAGGTCTTATCGTCTCAAAACTAGATTTTAATTTAGATGTTAATCAGCTGTTTATCGACGGTGATGTTGATATCGAAGTAAATGTCGAAAGGTCCGCGGGTATTGATATCGGTCAGGATATTAATTCATATATATTTTCTGATATTAATATATTTTTAGCGAGTGAAACCTCTGTTCGTATTGATGATGCGATTACTGGTGTTAATGGATTTATGAATCTAATAGAGCAGGCGGACGCAGAGTTATAGATATTAATTTTCTGTAAATAATACTATTTCATTATTGAGAATTATATTCTGAGTTAGATGAGATTTTTCGGCTGATACATTATTAGTAGTTTTATTGTTTGATAGAAAATCATTATTTACAGTCAATTTAATGAATGTATTATTCAACCGCTGTAGTTTTTAGTGCGAATGGATTGGCACAATTATGAGAGAATATTTTCTGTATGTTTGAAATTTACTCTGAAGACATTTCTTCAGATCTTCCTTGTGGACCTTTCATTGATGATAGTGAGGCTCTAGAGGATGATTTTATTATGCTTGAGAGTATCGCGCGCATTAATCAAGATTCTTTGGTCTTGGGTGCAAGTGATGAGGGTGTTGATTGGCGCCTAATGTATTCTCGTTGCGAAGATCTTGTTAAACAAACTAAAGACGTGCGTGTTTACGTCTTTTTAGCTCAAGCAGCACTGCATTTGAAAAAGCTTGCAGGTTTCGCTGCTTCTTTTCAGCTTATTACAACTACCCTGACAGATCATTGGGATGATACCTATCCGAAGTTAGATGATGCTAAAGATGAAACGCCCTGGCGTATCATGACGTTGAATGAATTGTCGGGTGAAGTATTTATCAATCTGTTGTCCTCCATGCCTGTGGTTGAATCAAAATTGGCCGGCAATTTCACTTTGCGTGATATTAAGTTGGCTAAGGGAGATATACAGCTCATTGAAGGCTCAGAAGAAAAAATCCAAGAGATAGGCCTGATTGGTGCTGCGTTCAAAGAATCAAGCCAAGATGCTTTAGTTTCGGCTTTAGCGTTAGTGAATCAAATTCAAGATAATATTGAACATTTACAGAATCAGTTGTCAGCAAGTGACGTTTCACATTCAAGATATGGTTGGGATAAATTAAAAGCTGATCTCAATTATTTAAGCATATTATATTCTGAACATATTGTTCATGACGTTGTGGCAGAAGAAAACCTAAGCGTAAATGATGAAAATAACTCCGATTCAAAAGATATGGCTGTAATAACTAAAAATAGTGGTATAGAAAACCGTTCTGATGTTCTAGAGGCATTATCAAAAATTACTGAATATTACAGTCAGTATGAGCCATCAAGTCCAGTTCCTATTTTAGTTGAGAGAACAAAAAAATTAGTGACAATGGATTTCATGTCCATTATGAAAGAATTAAGCCCAGATGGGGTTAAGCAAGTTGAATTAATTGCGGGTGTTGAATTAGACAGCTAGCAGTGAAGTTTGATTTAGGTAATAACAATAGTGCGTAGCGTTATTGAATGGATTAAAAATAAACTATTTCGAGGATAGGAAATGAGCAGTCAAAAATTTATTGGCAGAAATAGAGCCCCACGCGTACAGATTGAATATGATGTAGAAATGTACGGCGCTGAAAAGAAGGTCCAAGTACCTTTTGTTATGGGGGTAATGTCTGACTTATCGGGTAAGAATAACAGCGAATTACCGGGTATACACGAGCGTGAGTTCGCAGATATTAGTGTTGATAACTTTGACGATCGTCTTAAAGCAATGAAACCTAGAGTTGCTTTTAACGTTCCTAACCTAATAAATGAAGAGGGTGGCAATCTACCTGTAGATATCACCTTCGATGACTTAAATGACTTCTCTCCCGCACAAGTTGCAAAAAAAGTAGCGGGTCTAGATGAATTATTGGAAGCACGAACTCAACTTGCCAACCTTGTGACTTACATGGATGGTAAAGCGGGTGCGGAAGAGCTGATTACAAAAATTTTAGGAGACCAAGCATTATTACAATCCTTGGTTGGTAGTAAAGCACCAGAGGCAGAGGAAGCTTAACCATGTCTGAAGTCGAAGCCCCAGAAAGATTAGAAGAAGCAACAGAAACTATTGCAGCGGACGATTTTTCTTCGTTATTGCAACAGGAGTTTAAACCAAAGTCAGAACGTGCTTCTGAAGCGGTGAATTCAGCCGTACAAACCTTGGCTGAAAATGTCCTGTCTAATGTAGATCTAGTGCCGGAAGATGCAGTTGCCACTATCAAACAATTGATTGCTAATATTGATGAAAAGCTGAATGCTCAAGTTAATGCCATCTTACACCACGATGAATTCCAATCTTTGGAAGGATCATGGAGAGGCCTGCATCACTTAGTTAATAATACTGAGACTGATGAACAGTTAAAAATCAGTGTGATGAATGCTTCTAAAGATGATCTACGTAAAAGTCTGAAGAAGTTCAAAGGCACAGCTTGGGATCAAAGTCCGCTATTCAAGCGAGTTTACGAAGAAGAATTTGGCCAGTTAGGTGGCGAGCCTTACGGTTGTTTCGTCGGAGATTACCATTTCGATCACAGCCCTAAAGATGTGGATATGCTAACCAGTATCTCTAAAATCTCTGCCGCTTCTCACGCGCCTTTCATTACCGGTGCAGGTTCTGAAGTTATGGGAATGGACTCTTGGCAGGATTTATCGAACCCTCGTGATCTAACCAATATCTTTTCGACACCTGATTATGCGCCTTGGCGCTCTTTACGTGAATCATCTGACTCGCGTTATCTTGCTTTGACTATGCCACGTTTCTTAGCACGGCTACCTTATGGTGAAGCAACTGATCCAGTAGATGAGTTTGCATTTGAAGAAATCACCGAGTCGGGCGCTTCCGGTAATTATTGCTGGGCAAACTCAGCTTATGCGATGGCGGTAAATATTAACCGTGCTTTTAAAGAATATGGCTGGTGTTCACGTATTCGTGGTGTTGAGTCCGGTGGTTTAGTTGAGGGCTTACCCTGTCATACATTCCCATCTGACGATGGTGGCGTAGATATGAAGTGTCCTACCGAAGTCGCTATTAGTGATCGACGTGAGGCAGAGTTATCGAATAACGGTTTTATGCCTTTGTTGCATAGAAAGAATACAGACATGGCGGCTTTCATTGGAGCTCAGTCTTTGCACAAACCGGCTGAATTTGATGATCCGGATGCGACGGCAAGCGCAGCATTAGGTGCTCGTCTTCCTTATTTATTCTCGACTTGTCGTTTTGCTCATTATCTAAAATGTATTGTGCGCGATAAGGTCGGTGCGTTCTCGGACCGTGCCGACATGCAGCGCTGGTTACAAAATTGGGTAATGCAATATGTTGATGGTAGTCCAGAAACCTCAACAGAAGAGACTAAAGCAAGAAAGCCTTTAGCAGAAGCTGAAGTTGTTGTCTCAGAAGTCGAGGGTGCACCAGGTTATTATTCTGCGAAGTTTTCTTTACGCCCGCATTATCAGTTAGAAGGCTTAACCGTTTCATTAAGCTTAGTTTCAAAATTACCTTCAGGTAAAGCGTAATACCCAATGCTATATCATCGCCAATTGATATAGCTTTTTTAAACCTTAAAAAAGGAGTTTAACATGGCATCGGATATGTTTATTAAGATTGGAAGCATCAAGGGTGAATCTAAAGACGCAGTACACGCCGACGAGATCGACGTTGTAAGCTGGGATTGGGGCATGAGCCAAAGCGGTTCTATGCATGTTGGCGGCGGCGGCGGTGCTGGTCGTGTTAGTGTGCAAGATTTAGTAATCGTTAAGAACGTGGATCGTGCAACTGCAACACTTATGGCACATTGTGCTACTGGTGAGCACATCCCTGAAGTTGTTTTAACTGTTCGTAAAGCGGGTAAGTCTGCTCTAGAATACCTAAAAATTACTTTGAAGCGTGCTATCGTTTCTAACGTAACGACGGGTGGTTCTGGTGAAATTTCTGAAACTGTTACATTGAACTTTGCTGAATACAAAGTTGAATATACTCCTCAGAAAGAAGATGGTAGCGGTGAAGCAGCAGTTGAAACTGGTTTCGACATCGAGAAAAACATCACTGTTTAATTTTATTAAACTGTTTTGTTAGAAAAGAAAACCCGCTTAGTGCGGGTTTTTTTATGCCTATAAACTGAGCAGGTTGTTGTGTTGTATTAAAATCCCTTGGATTCTAATAGAACTTTCTGGTCAGCGATTTGAGTGGGAGAGCCTGCCCAGGTCGTCCAACCTAACTGAGATTGCATGCCCAGCTGAAACTGTGGGACGTGGTGAGATTTTAATTCTAACTCTATATCCCAGTCATATTCATCGTTACTATATAGGCGAATCATTTCACGCAGTTGCTGAAATAATTGGCTATTAGGTAATAACCGATAGAAATCTTTCCGGTTTAATGGGCCGATTTTTACGGTGAATTTATGTTGTGCATCAAATACTTGTTCACCCAAGTTAGTATTGAATCCCAATTGGTTATTATTTGAAAAGATACCGATATTAAATTGATCTTCACTTTCAAGCTGTAGCCAGCCCCCTGTCAATTGTTCAATATTAACGGGTAATTGTAAAAAATCTGTGATTAAGCTTTTTAAACCATCCGCTGGGCGGGTAGCGAGTGAGAAGAGTCCACTCCTATGCAAGCGGTCCCATTTATGTTCATGGATGGATTGGCTCGTTTTATCAATTTGTTCATCAAGCAGCTTTTTTTCCACTTCAGTGGAATTTAGCTGAGCTAAGCCGGATAAGGCCCCAATTAATAAATCAAAGCTATTCTCGTCAGGTCTGTCCATTTCTATACAGGGTTGGATATTAGCTTCTGCGCGATAAAACAAGCTGATCATGCGATGGTGAAAAATATCGGCGAAATGGGCAAAAGTAGGGTCGCTAAAATGGTGCTCGCGACTATGGGCATGTTCGGTTAAATGATAAGGCAAGGCCCCCATAGGGCCGAATAAACCAAAAGATAAATTGTATAATTGATCCTTGGAATACTCATCATTTGCCGGAACGAACTGACTCAATGACGTATTCGCAAATGACATTGAAGGTTTCTGACGTAACATAATATGCTCGTCACTACTTTTATTAGCTTCGCCAATTTTAGGAGATGCTTTGTATTTGGCATCCACAAAACGTAAGGTATTGAATAAACTAAAGCCTGCAGGATCTGCAGTGATTTGTTCGAAAAAACTCATAAAATGGGTTGCCCCCCAGCTTTAGGTGGCCAGGTATGAATCTTACCTCGGCGCGTAGATATTAAGCTGGTTTGGGTAAAGCTATTAATTGAGACGTACTTGGAGAAAAATCTTTCTAATACAGCTCCCAGTAAATAAACCCCTTGTCCTTCAAATCCACTCTCATCACATTCGACCTCAATTTCTAGACCGCGACAATAGGCTACTTTATCGGAAAATCTTAATTGACGATTAACGGGTTTAGAACGAATGCTCTTAATTGCTTCAATCTGCTTTTCAAAACTTGAGTTTTGACTATTGGAGTACAGGCGTAATAACTGTCTAATTTTATCCGCACCTTCCTCATTATCACAAAGAGAAAGATAGTTAAGGGATAAGTGATTAACAAATTGCCAACTAATTTCTGAGGGGGGTCTAGCTTGTATGGGGGTTGATGGTCCTGTGATTACCTTGATGCTTTCCACTGGAGCTCCGGTTTCTAAGGTGAAATCCGTATCTCCTCGGCCAATAGGCATATGCAGGGGCAGATCGCGATTCGTGCATAGCAAGTCAATGCCCAATTGCTTTAAGTCAAACTGATATGGGGCGTTATTGCTATCTACGATTGATAAATAAGTCTCGCTACCTAAATAGCTATTTGATCGTGCTCCAAAGCGCTTTTGTTGACTCGAATGCTGTCTTGGCTTTCTAATTGTGGTGAAAAAACCTGAATCCTGATGATCTTGTGAATGGTTTTTATGCCCATAAAAGGGCAGGAATGACTGAGTGGTCTGAGCCCCACTCTTATAACCACTAACGCCTTCTACCTGGTAGACTTCAAAGTCCATGGGGCGAGTGCGGTCTGGACTGACATGATATTGGTATTCCCCTTTCTCTAGCCGGATTCGTTCGCTATTTTTATTGAATAAATTAACCGCGGGTGTACAAAATAGCTTAAATTGATCCTGAGTGGTCAATGATGCTAATTCTGAATGAGACTTGTCGAGTAATATGGTTATTTCGATTTCATTTCCTGAGAAATCTTTTAAAAATTCCTGCAATGCCGTCAATTTAAAAAACAGAAAGCGTTTAGGGAAAGTGAAGTACTCTTGCAATAAGCGGTAGCCTTGGAATGAACGATTGGGGTACGGCAATAGTGCTTCGTCATCATCAAAACCAGATTGACAAATATGGTCAGCATTAAAGAAATGACCTTGGCTCTCTGGTTTCGCTTTATCTTTAATTATAAAACCGATTCCATTAGCGAATATTTGCTCATACAGCTTCATGGGAAGATCATCTTCCCCTGCAATATGTAGAACCAGTTCATCTAGTGGAAGTTGTGAGAAAAGGATGCCAGGCTGAGTTGAAAATTGCAGTCGAATACCTGCTTTGCATTGCTCTGGACCATGCCAACCTGCAGCGGCTAATGCGGAGTTGCTTGAATAATACTTGGCTCCTGCTAACTCAATCGGCCACAGTGTTGTATTTTGGGTCGTACGAAACTGACAAGGGGTTGCTTGTTTATCATTACCGACACGACTCCACATCTGAGTATGAGTTTCCACATCAAAACCTGAGAGTAAGGAACCTTCACCACTAATAGGAGAAAGTTGAACAATTGCACAAGATGGCGTTTGAGCTTGATAATGTGGATAGACTATGTTCATTAGCTGTTGAGTCAGTTCTGGATGCTTGGCATCGAGCTTCAGTTGAACACGGGCGGCCATATAGGCAAAACCTTCTAATAGACGTTCTACGTAAGGGTCGGCTACTTCAAGGGTTTCTATTCCTAGGCGGCCAGCAATCTTAGGGTATTGCTGGCTGAATTCATTTGCGGTTTCACGAATATGACGCAGTTCATTGTTGTAATACTTTAAAAAATTCTCGTTCACTCTGATGTACTCACAACGGGGTTAATTCGTTTGGACAACATTTACGCTGCCCGTTTCTAAGTCGATTTCGGTTTTTAGCATCAGCATCAGTGGAATCGGGATCGCCCAGATTTGGCCTTCAATTCTAAATACAATGGCATGCTTGCTCGATTTCTCAGTATCGCGAGTCATGCTGACTTTTAAAGTATGCTTAAGAATTCTCGGTTCAAAATTTATAATGGCTTGACGAATTTTTCTTTCGGCTTGGTGAATGTCAATATTGTGCATGGAGAAACCGGTTAGGCCGGATATGCCATAATTGATGACAGAACTTTTAACTTCAGAATAATTTTCGAGTTCAGCATTACCTTCCATGTAATGAGTATTGAGCAGGTGGCTAATATCTCTAATTACACAATCGCGTAATTTTGAAATATTCATAATACGTTTGTCGCGAGATTCATTATGTTGTTCAGGATTGTCATCGATTAATCGATCAAGCAGCGATGGCTGAAGGTTCTCACGGGTATTGCTATTTAATGTCACTATCATTCCCTAAAGACAATCATTAAAAAGTACTAGTGGGCTCGTGATTTATTAGTGTTTTTATCGTATAAAAATATCCATTTATTTGATAATTAATAAGCTAATAAGAGCGTTCAAAATTTCTTTAAATATAGTATCATTAAAAAAATTATTGTTAGCCAAATATTATAAGTTTTTATAAACTTTTTACCTATATTTCCAAGGAAGGAATAAAAATGAGCTTTTTTGATAATCGCGAAATTGAAATCTTTGCTAGTAACTCTATTGGTAGCTTCGATGACGATTTATTGTTATTAGAGTTCAATAGTGATGAATCATTTAATGCTCTTTTTCAGCATAGAATAACGGCACTGTGTAAAAATAATGATCTGGACTTGAAATCTTTATTAGGTACGACGATTACTGTTAAAGTGCAGGGGCATCATTTGATTGGTGCTAAATACTTTCACGGTCATGTCATGGCGATCAGCCATCGTGGCTGGCAGGGGCGATATGCCAAATATGAAATTGAATTGGCACCCTGGTTCGGTTTCTTAGACAAAACAAAAGACTGTCGTATTTTTCAGCATCAAAGTGTTGTCGATATTGTCACTAGTATTTTTGACGAAAATGGTTTCTCAGATTATAAAGTTAACCTTAGCGACACCTATGCGCCAATCGAATACTGCGTGCAGTATCGTGAATCTGATATGAATTTTGTTAATCGTCTTCTTGAACAAGAAGGTATTTATTACCATTTTGAGCAATTAGAAGATAAGCACATTATGGTATTAAGCGACTCTCCAAGTGCGCATGAGGTCATTCCTGGTTGTATTGACCTCCCGTTTTATCCACCTGGATCTGTAGTGAGAGATGAAAACTATATAGAATCGTGGAGTAATAATGTTGCGGTAGGTTCTGGCAGCTTTGCTTTAAATGCTTTTGATTTTGAAAAGCCAAGGGCTGGATTAGAAACCAATATCGCTATTACGCAGCCACATGAACATGCTGATATGGAAGTCTATGATTATCAGCAGAGTTATACCCAGCGAGATGATGGTACTCGCTACGCTCAATTGCGCATGGAGCAGCTACACAGCGCGACTCAGTCTTTTCATGGCATCAGTAACTGCCCCTATTTACATGCCGGTGGCTTATTCAATATCTCCAAACACCCGGTTGATACCAATAATGGTGAGTACTTATTAACCAAGGTTTATTATTATATATCGACGGGTCAGTACGAAAGTGGCGAGCAGCAAAATGTACAAATGGAAGTCCGTTTTTCATGTATGCCAAGTCAAACTCAATACAGACCACCACTGTACGCTCCCGCTCCCACCATAGCAGGTCATCAAACAGCGATCGTCGTAGGGCCAGATGGGGAAGAAATATGGACTGATGAATATGGTCGTGTGAAATTACACTTCCACTGGGATCGATACAGTGAGCGCAATGAAAGCAGCTCTTGCTGGGTGCGAGTTTCACAATTATGGGCTGGCGGAAACTGGGGCTCGGTATTTACCCCACGTATGGGGCAAGAAGTCATCGTTGACTTCATCGAAGGTAACCCAGACAAACCGATTATTGTGGGGCGCGTCTATAACGCCGATAACATGCCTCCTTATGCATTACCTGAAAACCAAAATCAAAGTGGAATAAAAACCCGCAGTACTAAAGGTGGTTCAGTAGAGACCTTCAATGAATTACGATTCGACGATACGTTAGGGGCTGAAACCTTAACGATTCATGCAGAAAAAGATCAGAACATCAGTGTTGAGAATGACGAGAGTCATCTTGTGGGGAATGATCGTACTGATGAAGTCATTAACGATGAAACCATTACTATTGGTAATAATCGTACAGAAAGCGTCGGCAATGATGAAGTCATCGATATTGTTAATGACCGTGCTCAAACTGTAGGCAATGATGAAAATTTGACGGTTAATAATAATCGTACTCATACCATAGCAACCGATGAAACTCTTTCTGTTGGTAATAATCGTGTAACCGATGTGGCGACAGACGATACGACGAATATCGGCGTCAATTACACCATGACTGTTGGGGCAGATGAACAGCGTGATATAGCAGCAAATCGTACGACCTCGATTGGCACGGCAGAAACCCTCGATGTTGGTAAAACAGTCACAATACAAGCTGGAGATGAAATTGTATTTAAAGCAGGATCAGCTCAGATCACTTTGAATAAAAGTGGCGATATTTCTATTAAGGGTGCGAACATCACGGTTGAAGGTTCGGGTAACGTCATTATTAAAGGCAGCAAGGTTCAGCAGAACTAGATCTGTTTACAAGGAATGTAGGAATTAATAATGACTGAGATTATTAAAGGGGCGAGTGGACAGAGTCGTTACCTGATAATGACTGAGCAGGATGCTCGTCAAAAAATGAATTGTGAACCTAATCTTAATTTTTATCGATGTGAGCAGTTAGGTGAGTTTGATTCGGTAATAAGTACCTTGCCAATTCGTCCAAAAATTGAGCTTTGCCATAAACTTCAAATTGGCGCTTGGACTTATGATAGCTTTTTACTAGATCAATTTAAGGCCAGTATTTTACAGATGTATCATACGGGATTATCGCACTACACAGCGCCTGATAATAAAATTACTGAAAATAATGAAAGTATATTTTATCTTGCACCTGCAATTTATGGGTTGGAGTATCCTGGAGTTAAGTATTACAACCTAACTTATAATCAAGAAGCTTCGAAACAGTACATTGAGCGCTTCAAATTAGATGAAATGAAAGCTCAGCAGTTAATCACTAGTTTTTATCGTAATACAGGCACTATGTATAAAGACGGTGCCCCAATGTTTTCATTGCCAAAGCACTATGAGAATCATTTGATAAAAATGTTGGTTGAAGGCGAAGCAATCATCATTGAGAAGGCAAAGTCACTCTTTGCGCCGTTTGAAGAGGTGATATCTTCGGCTGTAGGAGTATGTGTATTAAAATCGAACCAGATAGATGAAACCTGTCAACCGATTGAAGTCTTTATTATTAAGTGTGACCACTTCGGGAAAGGAAGAAAGTTTCAGCTTGATGTCATTAATAACCCACCTAATTTCAATGGCAGTCAGCATGTTATTCAGGTTGTAGCACAAAGCGGCAAGCCAGAAACGGTTACGATTGAATATGATAAAGCTGCATGTACAAATGGTGATTCTGAATGCCCTAGTGTTACTATTAATTCGACTGATAAGGTATATTGTAATCAAGTAATAACAAGTAAACCTTATTACATATCTGTAGTACCGAATACTTCGAATTTACTTGAGGATTCATCAGGAAACCCTGTAATGAATCTTGTAAAGTTTATCAGTGAAGTTTTTATTCCATCGAACTCGATTACAAACCCTAATATATATACTGTGAAAACTCAGGGGTGTAATGATATTAAAGGTTCAACTGCTGAGATTCATTGCTATCCAACCATGGGGTGGAGTGGTGAAATTACAGCAGGTAGAACGGCTGAAAGAGAAGAAAAATTTAACTTTGAATATGACAAAAATGATCAATTAAAAACTGCAGCCTTACCCGTTGGTGCCAAGTCTGGATTTTCCTATGGGGGAGAGTTTTTACTGGATATTAATGGCAGAAAATTTCAACCAATTAAATACAGTAGAAGTGAGGAAGGTGAGAGTAGTAATTTTATTCTTAAACGAATCGAAGATACTGTCTCGGGGTTGCTTGATAGCATAGATCTAATCAGTAAAATTGGTGAAAAAATAGGCGTGACACCAGCTAAGTTTACTATTAAACCTCCAAATATTGCTCTTGGAGGAGAAATGAAGGCTGTTGAACACCCTAGTTCCGGTGTAATTGACTATGAAGGAAGTATATATCTAAAAGCTAAGCCATTATTGAGTCTTGATATAGAAATAGATTTTTTAAATATATTAATTATATTGGCAGGAGGAGCAACGACAGCAGTGGGTGGGCCTGCAGCTGCAAAATTTATTATTGAAATGCGCAAGAAATTTTCTACTGGTATTGGAGGTGAAAATTCAACGGCAGAGTTAAAAGGTGATTTCTATGCCAAACTCACCATTAAAGGCAGTGCCGGTGGAAGTTTAATATGGAATTCTAAGCCCGGAGAGAAGACTGTTATTGAGCAAGGTATTGAAGAAAGTGATGAGCTTGATGAAGAGAATAAGCGAATTTCTTATATCAAGGGCGAATTGACTGGAAAAGTTGGCATCACGATAGAAGCTGGAGCACATATTGAAGGGAGATTGTTTAAAATCAGTGTGAAGGCGGGTGTAGGTATCGGAGCTTCAGGCGCAACAGGAATTGGTGATCCTGTAGGATTATTCATAACTCTAGCAGCATCAAGTGAAAAAAATAAACCTACGTTATCTGGCAATGTTGAATTCAGTGGTATACAGATTTATTACATCAAGTTTGCTGAAATGAGCCGTAAGGAAGGTGTTAGTACTGATGGTGGTGATAGAAAAGTAGGGCGAGCAGGTGGTTTCGCTAAGAAAATTGATAGAACTGAGCATAAGTTAGATGAAGCCAAAACATTGTATACTATGATAGAACCAAAGAAATTATGGGAATTTGGTGATGATGTGTCTCCAAGACCTAAAGCAATCAATGAGGTTTAATGCATTATGAATTATGCAGTTTTTTTATTAGCATTATTCACAACATTTTTATTTGGTTGTGCCGATGTTGGCACACCACAAGAAGGTAGATTTAATATGTCAATTCTGAAACAAAAGCCCGTTTTTACAATTGATTTTCATGGTGCTGGAACTCGGTATCAATTTTATGTTAATGGAGTCCTAGTCGAGAATAACCCCGATGCTCTACAGGTAACCACAGAGCTTCCGGTTAATCATTGGATGCGATCAGGTATAAATACTTTGGAGTTGCTGGTTTATCCTGATGATGAGGGGGAAGAAATTAGTAGTAATTCACACATTAAAGCTTCATTGCAAGTACGTAATTATGGTGAACAAGAGAATTACACTTTAGGGGGGATCTCTTTTGATGGAGCTGCTTATAAAAATGTTCTACCTATTCTAGGCTATCAGAGGGATGTTAAGGACTTTTCGGTAATGGATGATGGAGGCATCGTTGTATCTGAAATGGCTTTTGAAAATGATGTTTATTTTGAGGGAACTCGGAAGTATTCAATTACTATAGATGTGCCTTCAAATTTACCATTGTGGTCATTCTTTAATAGCGATAATGTTCCTGATTTTAGAACGGTTAGTGACGAAGATTATTTGGAATTAAGGCTAGAGCTTTACAATATACTTAGAAATATTCAAGATCATTTAGAGCATGGCAATATCGATGACATCATGCCATTGTTTTCTGAGCGCAACCGCGAAACGGATTTGGCTTTTTATAAAGAAGAAGGCCAAACCGAAAGGGAACTCCATAGTGATTTTACCAACGATATACCAACATTGAATATGATTAATCTAGGACCAGAAAGCTCCGCTTATGAGAGTGAAGAAAATTTAAAACTAGCCTCAAATTTTAGAGGTGATCGCAAAAGTGCTATTTCAGGAAATCTTAAGAGCGGCCCAGGTAATTTGAGCTTCCCAATTATGTTTCGTAAGCAAGGCGATAAATGGATCATTACTCGCTAATATTATAGTTCACGATGAAGTCAACTTAATTGTTGGCTTTCTTTATGGGCAGGTTAAGTGTTAATCCTACAAAATTATCAATGATGAAATTTCTAAAAAAAATTTTAGTGTTGCTAACTGTACTGTTGATCGGTTGTGATGCAGGAAAAGCTAAATTGAACAAATCTATCCTTAATGATAAGCCCGTTTTTACAGTTAATTTCCATGGTACTGGAACTCGGTATCAATTCTATGTTAATGGCGTACTAGTCGAGAATAATCCCGACGCTTTACAGGTAAGTACAGAAATTCCAGTTAATTATTGGATGCGATCGGGTGAGAATACTCTAGAATTAATTATATATCCTGATGATGAGGGAGAGGATATTAGAGCTAGTTCGAAAATTAATGCTTCATTACAAGTACGTAATTATGGTGAAAAAAAGGACCATGCTTTAGGAGGTATTTCTTTTGTTGGTGCTACCTATAAGAATGATTTAACCGCTTTGTCTTACCAGAGAGATCTGAAGGACTTTTCAATAAAAGATGGTGGTGGGATCGGAATATCGGATATAACAGTGGAAAATGATATATATTTTGAAGGAACTCGTAAGTATTCAATAACTATCGATGTACCTTCCAATCTACCTTTATCGTCATTTTTTTATAGTGATACTTTACCAAATTCAGATGTACTAAATGATGATGACTTTTATGCAATTTCAGCTGAGCTTTATAGTATTCTCCGTGACCTTCATAATCATCTTGAGCAAGGAAAGATTGATGACATTATGCCCTTATTTTCAGAGAGGAATCACGAAACTGATTTGGCATTTTATAAAAACGAGGGGCAAACAGAGAGAGAATTACATAGTGATTTTACCAATGATATCCCAACTCTGGATATGCTGAGTTTGGATGATAAGAGTACACTTTACACCAGTGAGCTCAATCTGAAGTTAGCCTCGAATTATAGAAATGATAGGGATAATGCTATTTCAGGAAATCTAAGAGTGGTCCAGGTGATTTGAGCTTCCCAATTATGTTTCGTAAGCAAGGCGATAAATGGATTATTACCCGATAAACTAATGTAATTGATATCAAGCCAGCCTAGTGCTGGCTTTTTTATATGTATGATTAAAGGCAGTGGTCAAACTGCGGTTGCGGAATTCTCAGGTTAAGTTGTTAAAGGTAGAGGGGGCAAGATAATAAAGTGAATAGTCTTGAAATCTTAGCATTGATGCTTGGTTTTAAATACTGTCTTATGTTTTTTCTCGGCTAGATTAACAATTAATAGAGCAAGTTCACAATCTATTGGATTACCTTCAGCTTTCACTTCTTCTATTCTTTCGCATAGCCCGAGGCCACTGATGTTGTTTAGCGAGCTATTATGTCGAATATTTAAAGTTGTGAGCTGACGGCAATTACTAAATATAAAGTTATTTAATTGATTTTTACTTGCGTTAATTTTCGTTATTCTAGGTGTATCTGTTAATTTTAAACTGGTAATTTGATTGTTTTCGAGATTCAAGTCTTCTAGTTTTAATAGGTTGGATGTATCAAGTTCTGTGAATTCATTTTCATCTAGTTTTAAATATCTTAACTTGTTCATTATGCTAAATTTAATGATTTTAAGATTATTACTGCTTGCTTCCAAAGCACCTAGTGCTCTTACATCACTCAGATCAAGTTGACTTAGCTTATTTCTGCTGAGGTCCAATGATTTAAGGCTGCGGTTATTTAATTTTACTGATTCTATCAGATTATCATAAGCTTTTAACCAACGCAGAGAATGTAGGCCAGAGAAGTCTATGTGACGTAATTTGTTATTGTTTACATATACATAAATGAGTGATGAATTATTATTCAAGTCAGGGAGTGATTCAATGTTGTTATGGCCAACGTTTAGTTGATTTAATGATTTGAAATATTCAATTCCACCAATGCTTTTGATGTTTCGGTGTCTACAATCAATTTTTTTGACATTTCTAATTTCATTCTCAGCTCCTATCTCCTCTATACACTCTCTGAAGTTCGGATCGATTATGAAATGACTTATGTCACTGATTTTAGAATAGGGAGAAGAGAATGAATGTACTGATATGAAAATACTTAATATTCCAATGATAATCTGCATTTTCATTTGTGTAACTATTCCCTGAAACTGTATATTAATAATGATTTTATGCATTTATTATGCCTTAACAAAAATCACTTAGTAATCAATCAGTATGATCATTGAATCTAAATGGTACTTTTTTATAGGAAATCGTCTAATTTATCATTGTAAATCATACTCATATTAATAAATATGATACTTTGTTATGTAACGTCTTATATACATATAACTATATTGATTACCTTATTATGAAGAAATTATTATACACCTTGGCCTTCACAGTGATTAGTTTATCTGTGATTTTCATCGGCTGTGCGAGTGATGACTCTAAAGCATATGAAGGCATAAAGAATTCAATTTATTCATCCTCTGTATATCAGTTGCATCTTGATACTAAGAACTTACAGATTAATCTGTTCATTAATGATGTAGAAATTAAACCTGAACCCTATGGTTATCAAACAGATTCGAGTAGGCAGTATTTTGATGGTCGAAATAAACTAGTTCTCAATCGTTTTCTGTATCCTGGTGAAAATACTTTACGAATTGAATTTACTGAGTTTGAAAAATTTAAAGGTCAAACAGGAAGGAATATGAGCTTAATGGCTCAGAATACATTTGCGAGTTTTATTTTAGTGGAAGGGATTTTAACTAATGAACAAAATGATTTATCTGCGGAAAGTGTGAGAGAGAAATTGAAACTAGAGGGCATTGATGTGATTTCTAAATTTGATAAGTCGTATCGAAAGTTAATACCCGAGACAATAAGCCATATAAATGAATTCAGTTATACCTTTACTGTTGATAGTGATGGATTTGTTCCATTTTCAAGCGAATATTGTAATTTAACCAAATTTTCTTCTAATATAGAAAGTGCTGAGTTAACTTTGAATAGTTACAGTGCATTAAAAATTGAGTCTAGTGACTCATATGTTATCCCTAGTTTATTCTCGGTGGGCAGGGAGATTAATGAAGCTGAGCTTCATGTTTATTCTATAATAGAAGCTGGCCAGCCTGGAAGTCTTAAAGTTAGTACTGATTGTGAGCTTGCACCTTTATTGAGAGCAAGTGGTATATCTGATGATATTTTACAAGACATTAATGGGTACCGAGCTGACTGGTATGATACGACATTTCCTTTTATTGCTTTTAATTTTGAACGTATAGGGGTATATCAACCTCTGTAAATCTCATAAAATGAATAAGCTAGGCCTAAATGCTTTGGTCGTGCACTAGGCGTGCATAATATACTGAGGATGTTGTTCTGTGAGAGAGTATGAAAAGTCAAAGAATATAGCTGGTAAAGATAAAAGCTGGAGGCAATAAGTGTTCAACATCGAAAAAACTATTTCATTGATTGTTTTAATGACCTTGTCGTTATCTTCACAAATAGCTTTCAGTGGAGACTTTGAAATTAAATTAGTTAATGCAGCCTTCGAAAGGACAAAGCAGGCAGTACGCTACGATGGCCGCTACCTCTCAATCCCATACCCCAACGGTGATGTACCAAGCAATATAGGTGTATGTACCGACGTAATCATTAGAGCCTATCGTGCCATAGGAACAGACCTACAAAAGCTTGTTCATGAAGA
>Ga0105352_1000145_pt1 | contig 41135 bp, 39 predicted proteins | sample EN8Hudsemesocosm_FD_83507 | JGI IMG/M metagenome (GOLD analysis project Ga0105352, IMG submission 83507) | Methane-oxidizing microbial communities from mesocosms in the Hudson Canyon - EN8B Hudson Canyon | ecosystem: Environmental > Aquatic > Marine > Cold seeps | place: Hudson Canyon...
AGGATTTCTCTTTTAGGTGCGGATCTTCTTCTCATATCAATCTTCTCTTATGATTATTTCTTAGGTTTCTTAGTGCCGTACTTTGAACGACCTTGCATTCTGCCGTCAACGCCTGTTGTATCAAGTGCGCCGCGAACTGTGTGATAACGCACACCAGGTAAGTCTTTAACACGACCACCACGAATAAGGATTACAGAGTGCTCTTGAAGGTTATGTCCTTCACCACCAATATAGGTAGTTACTTCTGCTGAATTTGTTAATCTAACACGAGCAACTTTACGTAGCGCTGAGTTAGGTTTTTTCGGTGTTGTTGTGTACACACGTGTACAAACGCCACGTTTTTGTGGGCAACTATCTAGTGCAGGTACACCACTTTTAACAATCTTTTTCTTGCGTGGGTCACGTACCAGTTGGTTAATCGTTGACATAAAGCTTCTACTCCAGTGTATTTTTTCTAATCAATTGCTCTTTTGAAGGAGACAATAAAGCGAAGAATTATACTTTGCTGTGGATATTTATGTCAACTGATATTAGGCTTTTTTTATTAAATCCTGCAGTAATAAATCACAAGCCTGATGAATCATTCCGAAGACTTCGTCGAATCTGCCTTCATAATAGGGATCTGGCACACTTTGTATTTTATTGTCGGGCAAATAATCCAGCAATAACTCGATCTCAGATTGACTCCCATCTGGGCACGCAGACTTAAGGTTATGATAATTATCGAGATCCATTGCCAATATCTTATCGTAATGATAAAAATCACTTTCATGGATTTGGCGCGCTTTTTGGTCAGACAAGTCAACACCTTGAAATTTTGCTGCTTGCTGAGATCGCCGGTCTGGCGGATTACCAACATGATAGGCGTGTGTTCCAGCAGAGTCAATTTCAAACAACTCATCAGAGTTACACTCTTTCACCAATTGCCGAAAAGCGCCCTCTGCCGTCGGTGAACGACAAATATTACCCATACAAACAAATAACACCTTGGTTTTCATCTCTCCCTCTTTAACTTAACCTCAACACATTATAATCCTCTTATTGGAAACCAGTATAAAACACGTCGTGACAAAAGCATTAATTGACATAGCAACCACTGTCATTCAGTTAGAGGCTGATTCTATTCTTAAGCTTAAAGATCGAATTGATCAAAGCTTTGTTGACGCTTGTGAGTTATTACAAGGATGTCAAGGCAAAGTAGTTCTACTTGGCATCGGGAAATCAGGGCATATCGCCCGCAAGATTGCTGCAACCTTAGCATCTACTGGTACATCTGCTTTTTTTGTGCACCCTAGCGAAGCAGGTCATGGGGATTTGGGTATGATTGATAATAACGATGTTGTCATTCTTGTCTCATACTCAGGAGAGGCCGAGGAAATTTGTCAGCTGCTGCCAAGTATTCACAGCATGGGTGCTCAAATTATTAGTATGACTGGCAATAATAACTCAAGCCTAGCCTTAGCGAGTCACACCCACCTTGATGTAAGTGTTGAGCAAGAGGCTTGTCCACATAATTTAACTCCAACTTCCAGCACAACGGTTGCACTGGTATTGGGAGACGCTTTAGCAATAACCTTGCTGAATGCACGCGGCTTTACCCCTGAAGATTTTGCTAGATCCCACCCTTCCGGCGCATTGGGCCGACGACTGTTGACACTGGTCTCAACCATTATGAAATCTGGCAATGAGACACCGATTGTTGCCCCGGACGTTCCGCTACTTGAGAGCCTGCTGGTGATGAGTGAAAAAGCACTGGGCATGGTGCTTATTGCTGATAACAAAAACACTTTGCTCGGGATTTTTACCGACGGCGACTTACGCCGGGTATTGGAAAAAAACACCGACATACAAAATCTTACAATTGGCGAAGTGATGACCGAGCATCGCAAATCAATTAATGCCGACAAGCCAGCATTGGCAGCCGTTGAGCTGATGGATGAATACAATCTAAACTCTTTGCCAGTCGTTAATGCTGGTGATAAGATTGTTGGCGCTATCAATATGCACACATTAATGCAGGCAAAAATCGTTTAACCACTGTTACCCGAACAATGAATATACAAACATTATTACTTGGCGTTCAAGAGACCGAGATTTCGATAAATATTAGCGGGCTTGCGCTCAATACCGGCAGCCTCAAAGAGGGGGATGCGTTTATCGCCCTTCAAGGCGAAAATAGTCATGGCAGCGATTACGTAGAACAAGCCATTGAACAAGGTTGTGTTGTCATTCTTACAGAAGGTCGGGATTTAGAATGCGCGGTACCGTGTATTCGAATTGATAACTTAAGATCACACCTAGCAACACTTGCACAGAGATTTTATCGGCAAGCGCACTCGATTAAACTAATCGGTGTCACCGGCACCAATGGCAAAACATCGGTGAGCCTGTTCATTGCGCGACTGCTTGAAGGTCTTAAAGTCAAAACAGGCGTTATCGGCACGCTGGGTATTAGTGGCTCTGATGAAAAAACCGCCAATACAACGCCAGATATATTAGCCCTCTATAGGGCTCTTGATCGATATCATCAAGAAGGTGTAGAAGTGGCTGTGATTGAAGTCTCTTCCCACGCCTTGATGCAAAATAGAGTAGATGGCCTGACGTTTGATCAAGCCATTTTTACTAATTTAACTCAAGACCATCTTGATTACCACAAAACCATGAAAGACTATCGGCAAGCAAAAGGCAGGTTGTTTTCTGACGATAAATCTCGGCATGTGATCGTCAACCAAGACGATGAAAACCACGCTTATTTCTTAGATCTTGCCGCTGATAAAAAACAAAGCACTTTCTCTGTTGATGATTTAAGTTATTGCCATATTAACAACCAAGGCTTCCTCTGCCGACTCGATCAATTTGTCTTCGAAATACCTCTACTTGGCCGTTTCAACCTTTCAAACACGCTTGCAGCCCTCGCCAGTTTGAGGGCGCTGGGCTATAGTGATGATGATGTCATACCTCAGTTAAGCAGAATCACCTCACCACCAGGTAGAATGCAAAAAATAGCAAACCATAATATTTGGATCGACTACGCCCATACTCCAGACGCGCTTGAAAATGCGATGAAAACTCTGCGAGAGCACTATCCAGAGTCCAAATTAAGGGTGCTTTTCGGCTGTGGTGGCAACAGAGATGTTGGCAAAAGAGCGAAGATGGGGGGAATTGCCAGTGAATTAGCCAATAGTGTTATTTTGACAAACGACAACCCTAGAAATGAAGACGCTCAAAGCATTATTGACGACATTCAAATAGGCATGAAAGAAGGCTTCGAGGCCGAAGTCATACTCGATAGAGAGCTCGCCATTCAAACAGCCATTACCACCTTGACTGAAGATGAATGTTTACTCATTGCTGGCAAAGGCCATGAAACAACGCAAACAACTGGTGCACAAATCTTGCCTTTTAGCGACATCAAGGTTGCTCAAAATGCTCTCCTCTAACAGCCAAGTCATTGCCGATATCACTGGCGGCAGCTCAACTACTAATGTCGAATTTAAAGGTGTTACTACCGATACAAGAGAGGATGGTAAAGGTAAGTTATTCATTGCACTAGAGGGCGACTCATTTGATGGTCATGATTTTGTACAGCACGCTGAAGACGCTGGTGTTAAGGCTGTTATTGCCCATAAAGAAATAAACACAAATCTACCAACAATCACCGTTGGCAACACCGAAGAAGCCTACAGAGCAATTGCCAGCTGGCACCGACAGTCACTCAAACCAACCGTGATTGCAATCACTGGCAGTAATGGCAAGACCAGCACCAAGAACATGCTGGCAAATATCTTGGCTCTTGACGCACCAACACTGTGCACGCAGGGTAATTTAAACAACCATCTAGGCGTGCCAAAAACACTGCTAAATATCACCCAGGAGCACAAATATTGTGTGATTGAAATGGGCGCGAATCACGTTAACGAAATATCCTTGCTCTGCCAACTTGCCAAGCCAGAATTTGCCATTATTACCAATGCCAACAATGCCCACTTGGGTGAGTTTGGCTCTCTCGAAAATCTTGTCCAAGCCAAAGGTGAAATTCTTGGTGCGCTTCCAACAACAGGTGTGGCATTCATTAATGCCAACTCACCACACAAATCCGCTTGGGAGAAAATTGCTGACAATCGAAACTGTGTATTATTCGGCGGCAATACTACTGTCTTTGCGACCAATATAGTCGAACAAAAGGATCTATTGCAGTTTAACCTTCATTGTAACAATGAAACGACAGAAGTGGTCTTGAGGATGATTGGTAAACATCAAGTGGAAAACGCGCTCGCTGCCACGGCCTGTGCATCACAACTTGGTATTGAAATTACTCATATGAAACAAGGGCTTGAGTCAACAATGCCAGAACAAGGCCGATTGAACCTATTGCATTGTCGTGGTTTCACAATTCTAGACGACAGCTATAACGCCAATCCACATTCGATGAAAGCAGCCATCGATACCCTTGCTGCAAATGCAGGTGAAAAAATTGCCGTACTCGGCTCGATGGCTGAATTAGGCGATGGATCAAGCGAACTTCACCAAGAGATAGGTGACTATCTAAGGGCAAGCTCTGTTGCTAAGGTGTACACAATTGGCAACGATGCTAAGCATTATCAAGGAGATCAATTTGACGATATCGAATCACTATATCGGCACTTATGCAGCCATCACTCGGACGCAACGATACTAATCAAAGGCTCTCGTATGATGCAGTTGGACAAATTGGTAAATCTTTTTACAAAAACAGCAAACTCTGCTTGACCTTTGTTTGAAAGATGGCGATAATTACGCTGCTGCGCTCGTGGCTCAACTGGATAGAGTACTCGGCTACGAACCGAGCGGTTACAGGTTCAAGTCCTGTCGAGCGCACCAACCCTAAGTTTATTCTACACCTCAGCCCTATTTTGATAGAATAACCATCTGATGATGACACTTCCCAATATTCTCACTCTTTCTAGAATTGGATTAATTCCAGTCTTTATGGCGTTGTTCTATTTGCAGCCCAATTATTTAGAGGGCGAACCTCTGCCTTGGATTAATAACTCTTTGGTGGCAATCTTTATACTCATCAGTCTGACGGATTTCTTTGATGGTCTGCTTGCAAGACGACTCAACCAAGTATCAGAATTGGGTACTTTTCTTGATCCGGTTGCCGATAAGTTAATGGTGTGCGTTGCCCTTATTCTACTGACCGACTATTACGCCACATGGTTTGTCACCATACCGTCCGTCATTATTATTTCCAGGGAACTGCTGGTCTCTGCATTAAGAGAGTGGATGGCGGAAATTGGTAAAAGAGCGCATATTTCAGTATCGTGGCTTGGTAAAACAAAAACATTTATGCAAATGCTTGCTATTTTGTTTTTGCTCTACCACCAACAACTGCTCATGTTTTCACAGGACGATATTTTAAACGCTGGTTTGGCGCTTTTATTTGCAGCCACCGTGCTCACTTTATGGTCTGGATTTAATTATTTGATTGCAGGCCTAAAAACATTTGACAGCTAGGAAAAACACACTATAATTTCACATCTATGCGGGAATAGCTCAGCTGGTAGAGCATCACGTTGCCAACGTGAATGTCGCGAGTTCGAATCTCGTTTCCCGCTCCAAAAATTAAGTGATACAATTGGCCTGTGCGAACAGGCTTTTTTGTTTTTAAGCCTCATTGGCTGGGTAGCAAAGCGGTTATGCAGGGGCCTGCAAAGCCTTATAGACCGGTTCGACTCCGGTCCCAGCCTCCATTATCTTGACTCCGAAAATCCTAGATTTTCTTTCAAAAAACATAAACCCTTTCTCGGAAATATTTGATTTCCCCTCTTAGGCTTTGATACTTTGTTTAACGACCAGAAAAAGTATCAAAAAGAAGGGTTGAAGATTCTGAAAAAAAGATATATAACTTCCAGATAGCATATTAAAATCAATGCATTTTCATGCGCTAACTATCTTATGAACGTCATTCAAGCCCTAGAGCAACGTAAATCAACCCGTGCTTTTCTAGATAAAGCCGTCACTGAGGAGCAAATAAACACTCTCCTTGGTGCGGCAAGACACGCACCATCTGGCGTTAACACCCAACCATGGCACGTTGCTGTAGTCATGGGTGAGAGCAAACAAAAACTGCAAGGAAAAATTGAAGCAGCTTTTCGCTCCGGCGATAAAGGCAAACGAGATTACCAATACTATCCTACTGAATGGGTGGAGCCTTATAAGTCGAGAAGAAAAGAATGCGGCTTACTGATGTATTCAACACTGGATATTAAGCGCGAGGACAAAGAGCGCCAAATAGATCAGTGGGCTGCAAATTACCGCTCTTTTGACGCACCCGTTATGTTGCTATTTTTTATGGACTCGAGCATGCAATCCGGAAGTTTTATGGATTGCGGTATGTTTATTCAGTCCGTAATGTTGGGGGCGCTAGATTTGGGACTTAGCACTTGTCCACAAGCGGCCCTAGCTGATTATCAGCACATTATCAAATCAGAGTTGGATTTCGGTCACGATAAAACACTGCTCTGCGGTATGGCACTGGGTTATGAAGATACCGAGGCGTTAGTCAACAGCTATCGCACACCAAGAGAAGATGTTAGCTCAATAGCCGAGTACTTTCGTTAGTTAAACGATTTGGAGGTCTAGTTGCATTCTTTGAAGACCAGTGCTCGACATTTTTCACACTTTTTCATATCTAGCTTGCCGTAAATATTGTGAATAGCTTGACCTTTTGACTCAAAGAAATTATCCTCGCCGATTTGCTCAATAAAATGCACTTTTTTCAAAAATTCCTCAACAGAGGCTTTGACTGAAACAAAGTATAAGCTACCACCCAACTCTTTCAAGCGACGATTTTCGGACAATAAGCCCTCAATGCCAGCTAGGTCGATAAAGTTGACAGCATTTGCAACAATCAAAATATGGTAAATTCTTTGATTGTCAACAATTTGATTGATTTGTTTTTGAATATGGTTGATCGAGCCAAAATAAATAGACATGTCAATGCGAATTATTTTCAGTTGAGGGCACTGCACCAAAGGCGTGGTGCGTATAGTTTTTAACTTACGTTCACTTTCCTCAGGGCCACTCTCAAAAGCCAATGTGTGCACTTCGGGTGCCGCTGTTTTAGCGATAAACAACATCAACGAAAGCAACACACCTAAGTAGATTGCAAACTCTAACTCCAATAACAAAGTTGAGAGAAAAGTAACTAGGAAAATAGAGGTTTCTGACTTAGAGAATTTAAATGTTTTTTTGATGTGCTTAAAGTCGATCAAATTATAGGCCACCAATAAAATAACGCCCGCCATTGCAGCAAGTGGCAAGTACTTCATCAAAGGTGCAACCAATAGCACAATAAACACCAGTATCAACGCTGCAAAAATAGCAGAAAGTGGTGTTTTCGCGCCCGCTTCATAGTTAACGCCCGTGCGCGTGAATGAGCCAGACGAGGCGTAACTTGAAAAAAAACTACCAACAATATTTGAAAGACCTTGACCAACAAATTCTTGGCTTGGTGTGATTCTCTGATATGACTTAGTGGCAACCGAGCGACTAATGGATACCGCTTCAATTAAACCCAAAAGTGCAATTGCAAACGCTTCTGGCGCTAAAGATTTCAATGTGCGGAGTGAGAAATCTGGCATAGAAAGGGGTGGTAGGAGCGCTGGTATTTCTCCGACAGTTTTAATGGCATTGGTTTGGCCACTCAACAAAGCTGCAACAAGCCCTCCAACAAACATGCCTATCAATAGATTTGGATATCGTGGCTTAATCAACTTAACCGCAATAGCGCTGGCTAATGTGCTCAGGCCAACAATAAGCACAAAAATATTTAGTTCTACAATGCTGTCATAAAGCACCTTCCAGGTGTCAGTAAAGCTAAAACCCCTAATAATTTCAATACCCAGAAAATAGGGTATTTGACTGCTCGCAATCAATAAGGCTGCCCCCGTAGTAAAACCAATCACCACATTATGTGAGACAAAGTTGACCAACATACCAAACTTCGCCAAACCAAATGCCAACTGATAAACGCCAGCCAAAAAGGTTAAGGTCAACGCCATCGCAACAAACTCCTCACTCCCAATCACCGCGTGCTTACTAACTGCTGCGAAAACAACGATTGAGATTGCCGTAGTTGGGCCGGAAACAAGATGATGAGATGAACCAAACAAGGCGGCGATAATAGGCACAACCATAGCAGTATAAAGGCCGTATTCTGGCGGTAGGCCTGCAATAGTTGCAAAAGCAATACCCTGGGGAAGGACAATAATAGCACCCGTTAAGCCAGCAAAAAAGTCTGCCTTCAAGGATTCTTTATTGATCAGTCTAAACCAAACCAAAAAAGGAAATAATTTCATCAACCTTTGCATTTGTTGCTACTTAATAATATATAAATGGGTTATTTGAGACCTTTGCATAAATCATTTTAGATTTGATAATGGGATTTTTATTTTACAAGGCATAATTTTAGAAGTTCTAATTGTTGTATAGCAATAAAATTTAAAGCAGGAAAATGGAATAAATCCCCTATCCCGAAGGGCCAAGACTAACAATGAATAAAATTTTAAAATGACTTATACAAAAATCTTGTTTAACATTTTACTACGGATTCAACACCAACCCTAGAACCACAAGAAGGCTCCTTGTGGGCCAAACGGCCAGTCACCTGTTTGTTGACTACATTGGCATTATTTTTATTGATTGAACGTTCAATTAAAAATAATACGCAGTAAATATATAAATGTCAAGTGAAAAAAATCTTTTGCACACACGCCATAAAAGTGGCTGTGCCAGCAACAATGCTCATCAGCGCATTACGTCGCCAAAGGTGCACAGCAATCGTCACAGCAAGTGCGATGGCAGCATATAACCCTTGTGCGGAAAGGTGGTCGACTGATTTCAACATATAAATCACCAAAACACTCATCACCATCGGTGGTGTATATTTTGCAATAAATTGTAACAATGGATGTTGTTCACGACTACTAAAAAGCACAAAAGGTGGCAACCTTGTAGCAAAAGTTGCCGCTGACATAATCGCTATCACAATTAACAAATACTCAATATTCATCGCGCACCTTTTGGTTGGTTAAGCGTAGCGCCATCATCATCATAAGTGAAAGAGAGATGGCCAATATCAGCATGTGCTCAGCAAGCAACAATAGTGCAATAGCTGATGCAATCAGCGCCACAACAAAGGGTAATGGCTTTCGTACTTTAATCCATTGCTCAATAAGCAACACCGTAAACAAGGCTGTGGCAGCAAATTCCATGCCTTGGGTATTTAAAGCAAGTTGGGTGCCGGCCCATGCGCCAAGCGTACAGCCAATAATCCAATAACTCTGACTGAATAGTGTCATCCAAAAATAGAATTTAGATTGCTCGTACTGCTGCGGCACTTCAATCGTGGTCATCAAAGAATACACTTCATCAGTTAGGCCAAAGATCAAATAGAGCTTTCTAAACCCCCAATGGCCAAAGCCATTGAGTAACGCCAAACCGTAAAATATATGACGTGAATTAAGGAAAAAAGTAGCAATGGCAATCTCAACAAAGCCCACACCGGTAGCAAGCAGGCCAACGGCCATAAATTGAGCGGCGCCAGCATAAATGCAAACACCCATTAGAGTGGCGAAATACCAAGGATAGCCTAGCTCTTGAAATAGCAAGCCAAATGCAATACCCAAAGGTAAATAGCCAAAAAATATGGGCAAGGTGGTTTTGAGTGCAGCTCGAATCATTAGCGGCTATTATAAGAGACCTTTACAACAATCATTTTATAATTTACTGAATGATAAAAAAGAATAAAAAGTGTGTAAAAAATTAATAGCAATAGCTATTGATGAGAATCTTTCTGCACTTTTTAGATTTTTTAGCTTTAACCTCTGGAAAGGGAGATTTTTTACATTTTCCTCCGTTAACTTTTTTCGCTTAATAACAAGTAGGGCTTCTAAAAATATGCCTTATAAAATGCAATAAATCCCGCTTTCAAATCTACAATGATTGTTGTAAAGGTCTCTATCAATACAGCTCAAGATGAATGGTCAATATTAGTTATCAACCAACAGCATTTCTATAGTTTACTCAAAAAATAGAATTTATTTCTATAAATAGAGGATTACTTGAAAACAATAGTATTATATTTTCTATTTATTGTTTATATTTAGAAAAAAATACTATAATCTTCCTACTTTTGAAGCGAGTCATCGCTACCCAATACCCCAACACTAAGGACTTGCACAATGAGCTCACTACCAGAACATAGGCTAAGCCACTTACGGCAGCTTGAAGCGGAGAGCATTCATATCTTCAGAGAGGTCGCTGCTGAATTCAACAATCCTGCGATGCTGTACTCAATCGGTAAGGATTCGTCTGTAATGCTGCACTTAGCGAAAAAAGCATTTTTCCCTGCAGTGCCGCCCTTTCCGTTGCTACATGTTGACACAACGTGGAAGTTTCGTGAAATGATCGAGTTTCGCGACAAAGTGGCAAAAGAATCTGGCATGGAATTGCTGACTCACATTAACCCTGAAGGTGTGGCAATGAACATCAGTCCGTTTACTCATGGCTCAAAGGTGCATACCGACGTGATGAAAACACAAGGTCTGAAGCAGGCGCTGGATGAGCATGGCTTTGACGCTGCCTTTGGCGGCGCAAGACGCGACGAAGAAGCATCACGTGCAAAAGAACGCATCTTCTCTTTCCGCTCAGAAAAGCATCGTTGGGACCCAAAAAATCAACGACCTGAATTGTGGAGCCTCTACAACGCCCGCATTAAAAAAGGTGAAAGTATCCGTGTTTTTCCAATTTCAAACTGGACAGAACTTGATATTTGGCAATATATCTATTTAGAACAAATCGAACTTGTGCCACTATACTATGCTGCACTAAGACCAGTAGTTGAGCGCGATGGCATCAAAATTATGGTTGATGACGACCGTATGAAACTTGACCCAGACGAAGCTCCAAAAGAAGAATGGGTTCGTTTCCGTACACTCGGTTGTTACCCATTAACTGGAGCGGTTGAATCAAAGGCCACCACATTGACAGACATTATTCAAGAAATGCTTCTTACCAAAACCTCCGAACGCCAAGGTCGCTTAATCGACTCTGACCAAGCCGGATCGATGGAAGCCAAAAAAGCAGAGGGGTACTTCTAATGAGTTATTCTGACAACTTAATCCAAGATGACATTCATGCTTACCTAGATCAGCATGAACACAAAACCCTACTAAGACTCCTGACTTGCGGCAGTGTTGATGACGGCAAATCTACCCTTATCGGACGCTTACTGCACGACTCAAAATTGGTTTATGAAGACCAATTAGCAGCAATTAAAAACAGTCATGATGGTGCCAAAGATGGTGAAGAGTTTGACTTAGCACTGCTTGTTGATGGTCTTGTGGCAGAGCGCGAACAAGGCATTACTATTGATGTTGCTTACCGTTATTTCTCAACCACGAAGCGCAAATTTATTATTGCTGACACCCCTGGACACGAGCAATACACTCGCAACATGGTCACAGGCGCATCAAATTCAGACCTTGCTATTATTCTTATTGATGCCCGAAAGGGGTTAATCACGCAGACAAAACGTCACTCTTACCTAGTGTCATTATTAGGTCTGGAGCATGTTGTCGTGGCAGTTAACAAAATGGACTTAGTGGATTTCTGCGAAGCAACGTACGAGCAAATCAAAAGCGACTTCAAGGCTTTTGCCGAGCAACTCAATATTGGCAAGATTGACTTTATCCCCCTTTCAGCCTTGAAAGGTGATAACGTTGTTAATCCGTCTGAAAATATGGATTGGTACAAAGGGCCAGCTTTGCTGCCATTTCTTGAGGAAGTGGAACAAACGATTGATCAAGTTGCTGATGGTTTTCAGTTGCCAGTTCAATATGTTAATCGACCCAATGCTGATTTCCGTGGCTACTGTGGCACCCTGAACCAAGGCAGTGTCGCCCCTGGCGACCCAATTACGGTTTTGCCGAGTGGTTTAAGCACAACTGTTGAACGCGTTATCACTGCCGATGGTGTTTTGGATCGTGCCTACAAAGGCATGGCAATCACTCTAACACTGGCCAAAGAGATTGATGTCTCTAGAGGCGATTTATTGGTTCACTCGCAAGATAATTTTGCCATAACCAATCAACAAAAATTACGCTCACACCTAGTGTGGATGGATCAAACACCATTGGCTCTTGATAAAGATTATGAGCTTAAATTGGGCACACGTCGTGTTAATGCACGCGTTGATATCATCCATCATCGTGTTGATATCAACACCCTCGAGCATGTTGATGCCGATGTATTAGAGCTCAACGAAATCGGTCTTTTAGACGTACAACTTGACGCTTTACTTCCTATTGAGAAATTCACTCATAACAAAGGTTTAGGCGCTTTTATTTTAATCGATAAAATCACCAATGCCACGGTTGCCGCCGGCATGATTAGCTCGCAACAGGCCGATATGGTTGATCATCATCGCGCTGAATTTCATATTGCTGACGCCAACAAAGAACTTAAAGGCAAGAGCGCAGCACAAATTGTCAAATGGGCATTGGCACTTGAAGGTAAAGCCATTGTTACGACAAATTTTGGACCGCAAGAAGCCGTGTTATTACACATGGTTAATCAAGTCGCCCCAGAAACAGAAGTACTGTGGATTGACTCGGGTTACAACATGCCACAAACATATAAATTTGCCGACGCAGTCACACAGCAACTGGCTCTCAATCTAGCGGTATACACGCCATTAGTCAGTGTCGCAAGACGCGATGCCGTGATGGGCGGTATTCCAATGATAGACGACCCTGCGCATGAAGAGTTCTCACATCAATTTAAGATAGAGCCGTTTTTGAGAGCGATGAAAGAGTCTGATGCCGACGTTTGGTTGACCGCTGTCAGACGAGAGCAAACAGCTGTACGACAAGAAATGGATACCGTTGCCCTTGGTCCAAACGATGTTATCAAGGTTTCACCGCTACTGGACTGGACACTTGCTGATATGCAGATTTATCTTGAAAAGCATGGCTTGCCTGATGAAACTCGCTACTTCGACCCAACCAAGGTTGAAGCTGGTCGTGAATGTGGACTGCACACATTAGGTGATTAATTAATAATTTCTCTCCATAAAAATATGCCCGATTATCTCGGGATTTTTATATATAACGGAAGCGCCAGGAAGGCTGTTAAATAGTTTTTTCTTCGTACCAAATTGAAATTACTACTTCTCTTGGACCAAGAGCTTGAACAACTGACTGTTTGATGTCAATAATACTAATTTCAGGATTAGTGGCAGTCCAGTTATTCACCTTTTTCTCAAGAGCGTCTAACGCTTTTTGAAAATTAAATCTAAACGATTCTCGAGTTGAAAAAATCTTAACTTGCAACACGCCTCCTGTTTATGTTTATTGTAACGCTTTTAGTCTCAGACGCAGTGCATTAAGCTTAATAAAGCCATCTGCGTCTTTTTGATCGTATGCGCCTTCATCATCTTCAAAGGTTGCAATTTTTTCACTGAATAATGAGTTGTCGGATTTACGCCCAACAACAGAAACATTGCCTTTATAAAGCTTAACACGAACAACGCCACTAACATTTTCTTGTGAGGCGTCAATCGCCGCCTGCATCATCTCACGCTCTGGCGCAAACCAAAAACCGTTATATATCAACTTGGCGTATTTCGGCATCAGTTCATCTTTCAGGTGTGCCGCTTCACGGTCAAGCGTAATCGACTCTATCGCACGGTGCGCTCTAAGCATTACTGTGCCCGCTGGCGTCTCATAACAACCGCGTGACTTCATTCCGACAAAACGATTCTCAACCAAGTCTAGGCGACCAATACCGTGAGCACCGGCGCGACGATTTAAGTCTTCCATTACCGTTGCTGGGGACATAGTCTCACCGTTAATGGCAACGATGTCGCCTTGCTCATAAGTGATTTCGATATATTCTGATGTATCAGGCGCATCCTCTGGAGATACCGACCAACGCCACATGTCGTCTTCCGCCTCAACCCAAGGGTCTTCTAAAATATCGCCTTCGTAAGAAATATGCAATAAGTTTGCATCCATTGAATACGGGGATTTTTTCGATTGTTTTTGATAATCGATTGGAATATTGTGTTTTTCAGCGTAATCCATTAAGCTTGAGCGCGACGATAAGTCCCATTCACGCCATGGGGCAATTACTTTAATATCAGCGTTAAGGGCATAAGCATTCAACTCGAAGCGCACTTGGTCGTTGCCTTTGCCGGTAGCGCCGTGAGAGATTGCATCGGCTCCAACTTCAGCGGCAATCTCCACCAATCGCTTGGAAATAAGAGGGCGTGCAATGGATGTGCCTAGAAGATATTCACCCTCGTAAATGGCGTTCGCCCTGAACATTGGAAAAACAAAATCGCGAGCAAATTCTTCACGGAGGTCTTCAATGTAGATTTCTTTGATACCCATCGCTACGGCTTTCGCACGCGCTGGCTCAACCTCCTCACCTTGACCGATATCAGCTGTGAAAGTTACAACTTCACAATCGTAAGTCTCTGTTAACCACTTTGCAATAATACTAGTATCTAAACCGCCTGAATAGGCCAAAACAACTTTATTCATTTTCTGCTACTTCTTGATTTTTATAGTTAAATGTTTTCTCAAAAAGCACCGTGCCATCTTTGATAAGCACCTGCACTTTCCATTCACCTATCCATGTATGCCAAAGATTTTTTGATGACCACACACGCCAGCGCGGCCCTTTAATCTCAAAAAGCACATCGGCCATTACCTTGTCGCCATAAATCCAACGATGGGTAATATGCTCGCCTTTCAAATTACGAATATTGGTGAAGAAGTAGATTTTACCTAAAGTGTTGTCCGCTTCTTCAATAATATCGATTGGGACTCTATCTTCAACACTTAGGGAAAACACAGCCTCTGAGATGTTTTCATGCGGCCACTCGTGTGCAATCGACGAGAATGAAAGAAATATGGTGAGAATGATTGCTGCAAATTTTTTCATTTAATCAACCCAAGTAATCACGTGTTCAAACAATTGATCTTCGCTAACTTCGTTGTCTCTGTAGGTACGCCCTCGAACCGAAATGCCAGCCAAATGCACGCTCTTTTTATCGCCACTAACCAAGGGGTGCCAGCTGAATAGGTCGTTGCCTTCATATAGTAACCGATATGCGCAGGTAGTGGGTAGCCAATTGAACTTTTCAGCCCAATCTGGCCTAATTGTTAAACAATCAGGCACATAGGCCTGTCGATTCTCATAGTGAGGACACGAACAAGTTTCCTCATCAAGGTAATGACAAGCAACATCGGTGAAATAGATTTCGTTGGAATCTTCATCCTCAAGCTTATGCAAACAACAACGCCCACAGCCATCACATAGAGATTCCCACTCATTAAGTGTCATCTCATCTAGGGTTTTAGTTTGCCAAAAAGGTTTGTTGTTTTTACTCACTACTGAGAAGGTTGCGAAAGAATATATCTGAGAATCGCCCTACCTTCTTCATTACCGGAACGCGCAGACTCGCTCGCCCAGAAATAGGCCTTTTGACGATCCCTTTCAATACCAACACCTTGTAAGTACATCATTGCAAGAGTATTTTGTGACTCGGCCGAGCCCTCTTCAGCAGCTTTTGACATTGAGAGGAATACTTGTAGATCATTTCCACTCGACCCTGCGCTAAGTCCGCTGATATTGGCCACTTCACCCTTATGATCAGTAATGCCCAGAGATTGCATTTGGTTAAAGACTTGCTGATTGAGTTTTAAGGATTGCGCTATCACACCGAGATCCGAACTTGTATCCTCATCGGCCTCAACCTTGGTAGTTGCACCACTAACTTCTGGCGTTGCGTTTAGTGCTACTTCAGGCTCACTAATGCTTTCCGTAGTCGACCCATGCGCTATCACACCGAGATCCGAACTTGTGCCCTCATCGGCCTCAACCTTGGTAGTTGCACCACTAACTTCTGGTGTTGCGTTTGGTACTACTTCAGGCTCACTAATGCTTTCCGTAGTCGATCCAATAATAGACTCATTTTTTTGTAACAATATAGTTTGAGAAACCCCCGTGCCAACTTTGGCACCGGTGATGATCGGCTTCAACTGTATTGAGACTTCACCCGATTGCTTTAATGCTTTCTGACTTGACTGAATACTGGTGGTGGCCTTGACGGCATTACTCTCATTCGTCGGCTCTATTTTCAACGGCTCAACCTCAATACTCGGTAGCGAGCGCTTGACTTCTGTCTTAAAGGCTTGAGGAACTTTCTTGGCAGACTTAGAGAAAGAGCTTGGCAATATCTTTCCTTGCGTTTGCTCTGGCTTAATCTTGGATTCAATGATTTCAATCTCAACCGCACTTGGCTCAATAACTTGAGTAGATTTATTATCGACAGCGATACTGACTTTCTCGGTATTTTTAATTTCGACTTTCTTTGCTAGCGCTATTTTTGGCGCCTCAAGAGCTTTAGGTTCAAGCTTAACTGGCTCCGAAACAACAATTTTTGCCACTTCTTTTTCTGGCTTAGCTTCAACCTTGACTACCTCTTCAGCAACCTCTTCAGCAACCTCTTCAGCAGCTACATTTTTCTCAGTCTTAACAACAGGTTGACTTTTAGCTTGATTGATTTTTACAGTTACATTTGGATTTTGAGCTTTGATACTTTCCAGTAAAGCCTTCGCAGAAATATTTTTTTGAGCAACAGATTTTTCTAACCAAGCCAAGGCGTCGCCAACACTGCCCTCTTCAAAATATTGCTTGCCCAAACTGAATTGAGCAGCATCGTAGCCACCTTCTGCGGCCCTTTGTAAATAGAGTCTGGCAATAGTATCATCTTGCTCAACCACTTGCCCTTGCTGGTAAATGACATAGAGGGCGTATTGTGCAACCTGATTTTCTTGTGCAGCCAGATCTAACAACATCGCAATGGCTTTTTGAGGATTGTTTTCAACACCATGGCCATCCAATAACAATTTGGCCAATCGATACTCCGCATCCAAGTTGCCTTGTTCAGCAGATTTTTGGTACCAGGACATACTGGTTTCAATATCTTTCTCAACGCCAGAGCCCAACTGATACCTCATACCCAGTGAGTACTGTGCTTCAGCGTGGCCTTGCTTGGCTGCCTTCTCGAACCAATGCACTGCTGCTGAGGCATCTTTATTGACACCAGAGCCCAAAAGATATCTAAGCGCCAAAGAGTATTGCGCCCTTTCATGACCTTGGTTGGCTGCCATTTGATAAAGGGCTACAGCTCTTTCTAAATCTGTAGCAACACCATCACCTTTTAAATACATGGTCGCAAGTTGATACTGGGCTTTAACCTGACCACCCTCTACAGCACGGCCAAACCAATAAAGTGTCTTGCCACTATCTCGATCTATTTGTTTACTAGAGCGATATATTTGGCCTGTTAAAAATTGTGCATCAGTATTATTTTGTTGGGCGGCCAACTCTGAAAACTGTAGTGCCAGCGCATCATCCTGCTTAACAAGTTCGCCCTTGTGATGCATTTCGCCAAGCTTTGCTTGCGCACTTGGGTAGCCCTGTTCTGCAGAGAGTTGGTAGTATTCAATTGCTGCAGGGCCATTTCCTTCTCGAAGATAAAATTCAGCCAGTTCAAATTGAGAGTCAGCGCCATGTTGGCTGGCTGAAATTTCGTACAAATTCCTAGCAAGATCCTTGTTAACCGCCGTACCAGTGCCTGTATCGTACATTTTTGCCACAATAAGCTGCGAAGTGGCGTGGCCAGAGTCGGCTGCTTTTTTATACCAGTCAAAGGCTTGAGTATCATTGGCTGACGTTCCTTGGCCATTGCGATACATAACGCCTAGGCTAAATTGAGCCTCGACAAAACTTTGCTCTGCGGCTTTTTGGTACCAGTCAAATGCTTTGGAAAGATCTTTTTCCACACCAACACCATGATAATAACCATTGGCAACATTGAACTGGGCGCTTGCATGGCCTTTTTCAGCAACTCGGGAATACCAATAAAAAGCTAGTGCGTAGTCTTGCTCAACACCGATACCATTGTGGTACATATTGGCCAAACTAAATTGAGACCTTGCATCACCTTCGCGAGCAAATTGCTCTAACTGCTGCTGAAGTGTTATAGCCGAAGAGTTGTCTTGATGTTCAGTAGCCAAAGCACTGAATCCGATGAGAGCAATAAGGAGTGGAAGCAGTCTCAACATATTATGAGGTAACGTGCAAAAATGGCATCAGTTCCGATTATAAACACATTTACACAAGGTTCTCTAGTAATCGCCCCATTCCAATGGCTACGCCAGAGCAAAACGGCAATGGCGACGACAGATCGGACAAAAAACACTCGTCAAGTGCCATTGCCGGCTTACCAAGTGCTTGACGTTTTGCAAGTTCAGCCTCAAAACGATCTCTGTAATCTTCCGCAGTTTGTATCTCTTGATAGCCATTGGCAACTTCAACACCCTCAAGGTACATCTCAAATCGATGTGCAACGTTGCCATCCACTTGAGCTAAGGCGGCTTGCTGTTTTGGATAATCAAAGATAAAGCAGACAGGGTGCTGCCCCAGCTTTGGCTCAACAAAGTGGACAAATAATAGCATTTGCAAATCCCCTATCCACTGAAAATCAGTACTCAAACCGTGTGATTTGGCGAAAGCCTTAAGAGTTTCAAAATCTGTTTGCAAGATATCAATGCCTGCGTAACGAATATAAGCCTCGTTATAAGACAGCTTGATTACGGGATGAGTGTAGCCTAATAGTGCAACAAGTTCAGCCACTTCATCCATTAATTGATGCATATCAAAGTCAAGCCGGTAGTATTCCAACATGCTAAATTCATTGAAATTACGCTCGCCGTGCTCGTTATCGCGATAAACCGAGCAAATTTGAAAAATGTCACCACTGCCTTGTGCTAACAGTCGCTTCATTTCAATCTCCGGAGAGGTGTGAAGGTACAATGTGTCCGCCTTACCAATATCCTCGTTAACACGGGCACTGATGCTATCAATATGAACATCAGTAATTGGCGAGGCAACCAAAGCAGGTGTTGTTACTTCAATAACACCACGTTCGTAAAAAAACGCTCGAATTTTTTTAATTAATTCTGACTTTTCTTTTAAAGATTTTGTTAAGAGTGATGTCATAAATAATGCATTTTTGACAGATAAAAAAAGGAGAGTACTAAGCGTATTTGACGAATTTTATCTGCCAAAAGGCATATTTAAGGCGTCGCTATTACGCGCGACCGGTGTATTCGTTGGTGCGTGTATCAACCTTCACTTTCTCACCAATAGCGATAAACAAAGGCACTTGCACAACCACGCCAGTATTCATCGTTGCAGGTTTGCCACCAGTGCCAGCAGTATCACCTTTAAGGCCAGGGTCGGTGTTTGCAACCTCTAAAACAACATGATTTGGCGGTGTAACTGAAATTGGATTGTTATTCCATAGGGTGACCACACAATTATCTTGCTCTACAAGATAATTAATGGCGCCAGCCATCGCTGTTTCATCAAGTGCGTATTGCTCATATGTATCAGGATCCATAAAATGCCACGCTTCACCATCACTGTAAAGGTACTGCATGTCCAATTCCATCACATCCGCACCTTCTAAAGATTCACCAGATTTAAAAGTTTTTTCAAGAGTTTTGCCAGTAATCAAATCTTTAAATTTAACCCGATTAAACGCCTGACCTTTTCCAGGCTTAACAATTTCATTATTGGCAATTGAGCAGGGGTTGCCATCCAGCATCAATTTGAGGCCATTTTTAAATTGACTTGTACTGTAATTTGCCATTTTTCTCCCGAAGAAATCACTATGTAATTAAATTCAACTATTATAGTTATATTCAGCCATTATTAAATATAACTATATTGACTACATGTGTAAAATATTTAGCTCGTATTTTAACCTTTATTATTAATAAATTTTATGCACATCCACGAATATCAAGCAAAGCAGCTATTCTCACAAAATGGCATTCAAGTGCCACAATTCATTGTTATTTCTAACGCAAGCGAAACACAAAATGCCTGCGAACAGCTTGGTGGCTCGGTCTGGGTGGTTAAAGCACAAGTCCATGCTGGTGGCAGAGGCAAAGGGGGAGGTGTAGTTGTCTGTTTTAATATTGAAGACACCATTAACGCCAGTGAAAAATTATTAGGTGAAAGGTTGATTACACCACAGACCGACGCCAATGGATTGCCGATAAACCAAGTGATTATCGAAGCAGGGCAAGACATTCAAAAAGAGCTCTACTTAGGGCTACTCGTTGATCGCGCAACATCAAGCATTACTGTACTCGCCTCAACAGAAGGTGGCATGGATATCGAAGAAGTGGCTGCCAGCACGCCTGAAAAAATCATCAAACATGTGATTAGCCCACTGGGCAAACTTGAGGAAGCCGCCTGCCATGAAATTGCCGCTCAATTGCAACTGGACGAAAGCCTTTACCCACAATTTTCAAAAACACTGATTGGGCTTTACAATATATTCAGTGAAAATGATGGCAACCTCATCGAGATCAATCCATTGGTTATCACTGGAGCTGGAGAGATCATTGCACTCGATGGAAAAATCGACTTTGATGACAATGCCTTGTATCGCAACGAAGCCATTGTCGCCTTGCGTGACACCTCTCAGGAGGATGAGAAAGAAAGGGATGCCAGTGAATATCAACTGAACTATATTTCTCTTGATGGCACCGTTGGATGCATGGTTAATGGCGCTGGCCTTGCCATGGCTACAATGGATCTCATCGAATACCATGGCGGCTCACCCGCTAACTTTCTTGATGTTGGTGGCACTGCAACAGCAGATCGTGTTGCTAAGGCATTTGAAATCATTCAAGGCGGTACTCACGTAAAAGCTATATTGGTTAATATTTTTGGCGGCATTGTGCGCTGTGATCTTATTGCAGAGGGCATTCTTCAGGCTATCGAAAAGATTGGCCTTACACTGCCTATTGTTATCAGACTGGAAGGCACCAATGCCACCGAAGGCTTGGAAATTTTGAACAATAGTGACTTTAATATTGTGACCGAAGCTGACTTAACTCAAGCAGCGAAAAAAGTAGTGGAGATGGCAAAATGAGCGTATTAATTAACAAGGAAACCAAAGTTATCTGCCAGGGTTTTACCGGTAGGCAGGGTACTTTTCATTCACAGCAATCGATTGCTTATGGCACTCAGTTTGTCGGTGGTGTCACCCCAGGAAAAGGAGGGCAAACACATTTGGATCACCCTGTTTTTAACAGTGTTAGAGAGGCAATGAGCGAAGTCAATGCTAACGCCTCTATGATTTATGTGCCACCTAAGTTTGCTTTTGCCTCAATTAAAGAGGCTATCGAGGCAGAAATGCCGGTTATAGCATGCATTACTGAAGGCATCCCAGTGCAAGACATGATTAAGATTAAGGCAATGTTAAAGGGTAGCAAATCAAGGCTTATTGGCCCCAATTGCCCTGGTGTTATTACACCTGGTGAATGTAAGCTCGGCATTATGCCGGGCAATATCCACCAGAGTGGCACAGTCGGTATTGTTTCTCGCTCAGGCACACTTACTTATGAAGCCGTTCACCAAACAACTCTCGCAGGCCTCGGTCAAACAACCTGTATTGGCATTGGTGGCGACCCAGTAAACGGTACTAACTTTATTGATTGCCTTAAACTTTTTGAAGCTGATGAGAATACTAAATCAATCATTATGGTGGGTGAGATTGGTGGCAGTGCCGAAGAAGAGGCTGCCGAGTATATTTCATCCAATATTTCCAAGCCTGTTGTTTCCTACATCGCGGGCCTGACGGCGCCAAAAGGCAAGCGTATGGGGCATGCTGGCGCTGTGATCAGTGGTGGTAGTGGTGGTGCGCAAGATAAAATTAACACTTTGGAGCGTTGCGGTGTCGCCGTTGCTCCGTCTCCAGCATTGATGGGGCAAACCCTGCTTGAGGTTTTGCGAAACTAGCGAAAACCTTCAAAATATCATAGTCAGTCTCAAGACAAAACGATGATAACCGACTTATCTCAACAATCAACCCACAACAAACGAAAGTAAAAAGGGTGATTTGATTGTTGGGGTATATTCCCCTTTGTGACAATTTGTCAGCCAACATAGCATTGCACCAACTACAACGGTTTAACTGAAATCTGTCTGGCAGTGAGCCAAACAAAGCCAGAACAGAAAAATCATAAATAAATTAATGTAAAACACTGTTATATTTATTTATTTCTTTTTACAAGCCGGGAATTTAATGACATTATGACAATAATACGCAATAGATATCTTGCAGTTGCATCAATGTTTATTCTTAATGGCGCTGTATTTGGCATTTGGGCCTCTCGTATTCCTGCTATTACAGACAAACACAATCTAAGCCCGACTGCATTAGGACTATTACTGCTTGTGATGGCTTTAGGTGCTGTTGCTGCATTTGCATTATCTGGTCGAGCCGCTGATCATTATGGCGCGGCAACGGTGACCAAGTATATCGCCATATTAAATTCAGTCATACTTGCCTTAATTGCCTTCGCACCATCAATATGGATGCTGGCAATATCTATGGTTATATTTGGGGCTATCACTGGCGGCATGGATGTTGCAATGAATGCCTGGGCTGCTGAAGTTGAACGCAAAGCTCAGCGACCTTTGATGTCATCTTTCCATGCTATGTGGAGTTTTGGTGCCGGTATCGGTGCCGGTTCCAGTTTCTTATCAGCGACATACTATGTAAACATTTCGACGCAGTTTACATCCAGTGCTATTGTCATTCTGATAATTACACTCTTTATCACTGCCATACCTAGTAGATCCAAACAAAACAAAAAACACAATAATGCCCCAATTTATGTCCTTCCCAAGAGCTCTTTACTTGGTGTTGCCATCATCGCATTTTGTGCATCTCTTAGTGAGGGCGTGATAGCAGATTGGAGTGCAATTTTCTTGATAGCTGTCGCACATGTGAGCGACGGGGATGCGGCACTTGGTTATGCAGTTTTTTCTATTGCCATGATGACAATGAGATTGATTGGCGGCCAAATTGTACACCAATTTGGCGCAACCAAGACAGCCCGTCTTGCAGCATTGGTGGCCATGATTGGATCGTTAATTGCACTCACCTTTACATCGTTTTCATTAATTTTGGTTGGCTTTGGACTGACAGGTCTTGGCTTGTCTGTCATCATGCCGCTGGCCTTTTCCAGAGCGGCAAATGACAAAAATGTATCTCAAGGAGCGGCAATCGCCAGTGTTGCCACACTTGGATATGGTGGTTTTTTGCTAGGCCCGCCATTGATTGGCTTTATCGCCGACATTTCATCCATTAGAACGAGTTTCTTGATTCTTCCAGTACTGGCATTGTTGATTTTTGCTTTCTCAAGATTTCTTTTAGGAAAATAATTATAATTTTTTCTCTAACAACATCGCATCACCATAACTGAAAAAGCGATACTTGTGTTTGATTGCATGACGGTAAATATCAAACATTCTTTCTCGACCGATAAAGGCACTGACCAGCATCAACAGGGAAGATTTAGGCAGGTGAAAATTGGTAATCATTGCGTCAACTAACTGAAATTCAAATCCTGGATAAATAAAAATATCGGTATCACCCTGAGTTGGACCTAATTCTTCGTCCCTCAACGCCATGGACTCAAGTGTGCGCACTGCGGTTGTTCCCACTGCAACAATCCTACCACCCTGAGCGCGAGTTCGCCTAATTTTTTCAACCGCTGCCATACCCGCATGGTAATACTCACTGTGCATTTGGTGATCTTCGATATTATCCACCTTGACTGGCTGAAAAGTGCCGGCGCCAACATGTAGTGTGACAAATGCATGATCAACCCCTTGCTTTTGTAATTTAGCAAGCAACGCTTCATCAAAATGCAAGCCTGCAGTTGGCGCAGCTACAGCGCCATCATTTTGCGCATAAACCGTCTGATAACGGCTTAGATCTTCCTTTTTATCGCTACGCTCAATATAGGGAGGTAAAGGTACATGACCCACTTCATTAAGACAATCAAGGATCGCCGTTCCCGAAAAGGCTAGTGTATAAAGACCGGAAGACTTGTCAACAACTTCGGCTCGTTGGCCGTTTTCCAGAATGACAAAGCCGCCAACTTTCGGCGCTCTACTGGCTTTAATCAACGCCAAAGCCTGTGTATCGCTGAGCAGTCGCTCAATGAGTATTTCGACTTTACCACCCGATTCTTTTTGCCCAAACAATCTTGCGGGAATTACCCGAGTATCGTTAAACACTAACAAATCGCCTGCGCGCAAAAAATCATCTAATTCAGCGAATGTGGCATCAACAATGTCATCACCAGCAACCAATAATTTTGAATCAGTACGCTTCTCGCTGGGGAATTGGGCAATTAACGATTTTGGCAGATCGTAATCAAAATCACTTAATTTCATCAAGAGGTCTTTGCTCAAAGTGTTCCAATATTTGATAAGCAGCACTAACGATAGCTCGAGGTGTAATGGTTGCGCCAGTAAATTGATCAAAACTTCCGCCGTCACGTTTTACTTTCCACTGCGACTTGCTTAAATTTGACAACGACAGGCCCGAAAAACTTTTGATCCAATCCGATTTACGCGTCTCAATTTTGTCACCCAAGCCTGGTGTTTCCTTGTGGCCAATCACTCGAATGCCTAGCAGTTCCCCATCAACATCAATGCCGGTCAATAACCTAATATTACCGTTATAGCCATTAGGGTAAATGTGCTCAATCAGATAGGCGAATACTTGCCCCTCTATCTCGGCTGGGAAAATTCGGATGCTTTGCTCAATACCGTGCAACTCAATGTCCCTCTCAAACTGATCAGAAACAATATCGTTATCGTAATTGGCAACGATTTCATTGAGTCTCTTAATAAGCAATTGCTCTTCGTTAAAGGCAATTTTTTCCTTGGTAGTTTGCTCAGCTAGGCTGACAAAAAACACACAAATTAAAGTGAAGACAAGCATCAAAGCGCCTGATTTTAATATGGTGGAATTCTTCATTTTCCAAATACCTTTGGTTGCGTGTAGTAATCAATCAACGGCACAGTAATATTCATTAACAACACTGCAAAAGCGACAGCGTCTGGATAACCGCCAAACACACGAATAACGACAATGATCACGCCGATTGCAAAGCCATAAATCAGTCTACCCATCGGCGTTGTACTGGCAGAAACTGGGTCTGTGGCAATGAAAAATGCCGCCAACATAGTGGCACCATTAATTAAGTGAAAAGTTGGTGAAGAGAAGTTGGCTGGATCAATCAAATATAAAATGCCTGACATCAACACCAAGCCGAGGATTAAAGAAAGGGGGATATGCCAAAAAACAATTCGACGCAGCAATAAATAAACGCCACCCAGTAAGAAGCCAAAATTAATCCACATTTGGCTAGTACTTTCAAATGTTAGTGCATCAATACTCTGACCTAGCATCAATTGGGTTTTGGTGTAATCTAGATTTGTCGCACCGGTTAAAACATCAACACCAGAAAACTCAAAAACCCCCAATACGCCCTGAAACTCAGACGGCCACTGCGTCATTTGCAGTGGATATGAAATTAACAAGAAGGCGTAACCAAGCATGGCAGGGTTAAACGGGTTGTTGCCAAGACCGCCAAACAATTGCTTGCCAAAAACAATAGCAAATAAGACACCTAAAACAATAATCCACCAAGGGGCAATGCTTGGAATGGCTATCGCCAATAAAACAGCAGTAAGAACAGCAGAACCATCGTTGAGTGAGGGTGCGATTTGCATGCCTCGCATCCGTAACACCAGCGCTTCTGCACTGAGAGCTGTTACAATTGCTAACGCAATCTGCACCAACACTGAAAATCCAAAGAAATACACTTGCACAGCAACGCCCAGAGCAAGTGCATAAATCACTTGGCGCATTACTTGATTGGTGTTCATCACCTTATCTCGCATCTTCTGATTCCTTTGCAGTTTTGGCCGCATTCACACGCGCTTGCGCAGCCGCAATAGTTTCTTTTTGCGCTTTGTCTTTTGCCATTTTTTCTTTTAAAGTCTTTTTCTTCGCTTCCATCATTTCCGCGCGCTCTTTTTTATTTCTCTCTAGGCGGAATTCGCGGAATTCAAAACGCTCTCTGGCGTTGTCTGTTTGCTCTTTTTCCTTTGCTTGCTGCTTATTCAGAGCCTTGGCAAACTGATAATAATTAACCAATGGAATGTTGCTCGGACAGACGTGCGAACAACAACCACACTCTATACAGTCCAGCAAATTATAATCCAAGGCCTTTTCAATATTCGAACTCTTAGAATACCAATACAATTGTTGCGGTAATAATTCCACCGGACAAACAGTGTTACACAAGCCGCAACGTATACACTCTTGTGCGGGGGCCCTCTCAATCGGTTTGTTGACAAAAATACAATTGGTGTTCTTGCTGATTGAATAATTAGTGCCCTCAAGGTCGACACCCATCATCATTCCAGCCATACGAATATCGTTTTCTCCTTGCTCAATATCGGCAAAACCAAGAACATAATCGTAACTTGCGCCCAATCTGACTTGGAGATTTTTTGGCTCCTTGATGGCACTTCCAGTGACTGTAACAACACGAGAAATAAGTGGTCTGTTTTCAACCACAGCATCAAAAATAGCCACCAATGTGCCCACATTTTGACACAGCACACCGACATCAGAAGCGTAACCACCCGAAGGGATTTCGATACCTAAAAGTGATTTCACTAATATCTTTTCAGCACCAGAAGTGTATTTAGTCGGTATCGTCTCAATGGTAATTCGTTCGTTCTTACAGAACTTTCTTAGCAGTTCGATGGATTCTTTTTTATCATCCTCGATTGCGATAATGGCTTTTTCAGCACCACAAATATGCAGCAACACCTCCACACCACGAATAACCTTGGTCGGGTAGGCCTGCATTAAGGCATCATCACACATAATGCCAGGTTCACATTCAGTAGCATTGACAATTAAAGTATGACAACCTTCAGCAAACTGTACCTTAGTGTGTGTTGGAAATCCTGCGCCGCCCATACCGACAATGCCTGAGGTGCGAATTTTGTTATAAATGGTATCCGGTGTACAAAAATCGTAATTCTCAGTACAGGCAACAGAGTTATCCATCCATTCGTCTTCACCATCAGATTCAATGGTAACACAAAGCGCTTTGAGGCCTGATTGATGGGCCATTACTTGGTTGTCAATTGCCACAACAGTGCCGGAAATTGAAGCGTGAACTGGCGCACAACGATCGTCATCAATGGTGGCGATTACTTGGCCTGTCAATACATGATCACCCACACTAACACACGGCTTGGCCTGCTCGCCAATTCTTTGCTGCATTGGCAATATCACCTTATCTGGTAATGGAATACGAATCAGATCAATTTCCTTGGCAGGAAAAGGGTTGTCGAGTACGAGGCCGCCTTTAAATGCAAACTTAGACACGCACCAACTCCGCAACATCAGGAACAAAAGTGTTTAGCGTTGGCCGCACTTCCACCATGTCAATACAATCCACCGGACACACCGGCAAACACAAATCACAGCCAGTACACTCGGCGGCAATCACCTGCGTCATCACTTTAGAAGCACCAACAAAAGCATCGACTGGGCAGGCTTGAATACAAAGTGTGCAGCCGATGCAAACTTTTTCATCAACCACAGCAATACGCTTGGGTTTGGTTTCACCGTGTTCTGCATTAAGGGGCAAAGTCTCTACATCCAAAAGTTCGGCTAGAGCGTCAACACCATCTTGACCGCCTGGAGGACATTGATTAATTTCGGCCTCGCCACTAGCAATTGCTTCGGCATAAGGACGACAACCAGGAAAGTCACACTGGCCGCATTGAGTTTGTGGCAATATCGCGTCAATTTGATCAACCAAAGGATTGCCCTTTACCTTATAACGAATTGCAGCATAGCCGAGAACAAGGCCGAGGACAAGCGCCAGTGTAGAAAGTATTGAAACTGCGTCAAACATCAAACTAAACCAATAAAGCCCATAAAGGCCATTGACATTAGCCCTGCTGTAATCAGTGCAATCGGCACGCCTTTGAATATTTCAGGCACATTGGCAGATTCAATGCGTTCACGAATACCAGAAAACAACACCAGCACAAAAGAAAAACCGACCGCAGCACCAAAACCATAAACGCCAGACTGGAGAAAACTATTGCTCTCACCGACGTTTAACAAGGCCACACCTAGAACTGCACAATTGGTTGTAATAAGTGGTAAAAATACGCCGAGCGACTGATGCAACACTGGTGAGGTTTTATTGACAACCAGTTCTGTAAAGCCCACTACTGCGGCAATAGTAACGATAAAGGCAATGGTTCTAAGGTATTCAAGATCAAACGGAATTAACAAGTAAGTGTTGATCAGATAGCTCGTGATACTGGCCAAGGTGAGCACAAAAGTAGTGGCAAAGCCCATGCCGATTGCAGTGTCCATTTTATTAGAGACACCCATAAACGGGCACAAACCCAAAAATTTGACCAAGACAAAATTGTTGACCAATATGGTACTAACAAGAATTAATACGTACTCATTCATTAGGCGAATTTTAAACTAAATCCTTTCTCCATTGCCACCCTACATCAACCTCGGCCAAAAGAAATTTTGTTCCAAGCGCGCTCATGGAAATAGTAAAGAAAAATCTTGGTAACGACCTCAACTCCACCAATAGCAGCTGCGAACGCTAGACTGTCGGTAATTAAGTAGGAAATAATCACTGTATCCATTGTAGCTATAATTCGCCAAGAGACAGTTTTCCAAACTGATCTAGAAGTTTTATCCTTCATCACATTACCTTTTCGAGTGCAGCCTTACTAAAACTTCTCTTTCATGTCGCCATTATTTACCGCCACTTGGTAGCAAATACTAAAGCCATGAGTATAGTCGTGCTCATTGGAGTCTTGATATTGCTCTTGCAAATCATAGGCGTTAACGCCCGATCTCAGCATAAATTGCAACTGATCAAGGTGTGCATTAATGCCTCGAATTTCACCGCTGTAACCCCATCTTTTGCGAATCAATGCCGCCTGCGAATAGCCGCGGCCATCATCAAAACTAACAAAATCCAACGCAATTAATGAAATCTTATGTAGGCTCTCTTGCAACAATTCAACATCATCTGCCGGTGTGACAACAACGCCTTTAGCCGACTCAACATTATTATCAACATCAGCAATCCATTCGCCCACACTTAGTAATTCGATGGCCTCACCCTGCTCGTTGACAACACTAATAATTTCGCTATCTTCAACCATAAACCTTCTCCTTAAATGGGGCGACACCAATACGTTTAAAGACATCAACAAAGTTTTCGCCTTCTTCTCTACTTTCTAGGTAAATATTCACAATATCTTCTATTGCGTCAACCACCTCAGCGCCAGCAATTGAGCGTCCAAGTTTTCTGCCGATGACCGTTTCTTGCAGTGTTTCACCAGCGAGTGTAATTTGATAAAACTCTTGCTCGTTCTTTTTCAAGCCCAAAAGCCCAATATCCGCAATATGATGATGGCCGCATGAATTCTCACAACCCGAAATATTAATATTTATTGGGCCAATATCGTATAACTTATCCATATCGTCAAAACGCTGTTGAACTTGCTGCGCGATTGGGATGGACACTGCCTTGGCCAAATCACAATAATCTGCGCCTGGACATGCCACAACATGAGCTAACGTGCCGTGGTGCGGGCTAGCCAAATCACTTTTATCTAGCTCTTGCCACAATGCATGCACCTGATCTTTCCTTACATATGGAAATACAAGGTTCTGACGTTTTGTCGTTCTTAATTCTGAATGAGAATACTTATCCGCCAAGTTGGCAATCATTCTCATTTGCTCAGAAGTCGCATCACCCGGAGCTGTGCCAAGTTGCGTTAAGGAAATATTGACAATGCTGTAGCCAGCTAATTTATGCGCTCTAACATTGTTCGTTTTCCAAATACTGTAGTTAATATCGAGCGTATCTTTAAAGTCAACCAAATCAAGCGGCTCTATTGGTAAAGAAAAATCCGCCTTGAGTTTTGCCAGCTCGTCCATATTGAGTTTTAACTCAGGATCGTCTTTGCCGTGTTGCCAATCTTCATCGACCATCTTGGCAAACTCAGCCGCGCCGTGCTCACGAACCAAGAACTTAATACGAAGACGCTTAAGATTGTCTCGCCGCCCTTTCAGGTTGTAAACCCTAAGAACTGATTCAAGATAGCTGATAATATCCCCAACTGGCACAAATGGGTGAATTTCTGGACCTATCATTGGTGCAGCGCCAAGGCCGCCACCAACATAGCTTGCAAAGCCCAATTCGCCCACATCGTTTCTGACTATCTTTAATCCAAGATCGTGAATCTGCAGTGCGGTTTCGTCAAGCTTCGCGCCATTGATAGCCATTTTAAACTTACCCGGCAACCATGAAAATTCCGGGTGAATGTTAAACCAACGTCGAATAAGCTCGCAATAAGGTCGCGCGTCTTCCACTTCGTCTTCAGTTAGGCCAGAGAATGGGTCGGCAGTGATATTGCGCATCGCCTTACCACTGGTCTGAATAGCATGCATTCCTACCGCAGAAAGATCGCGCAATAAATTGGCGATTTCTGGTAGCTCAATCCAGTTGTATTGAATGTTTTGTCGGGTTGTAAAGTGCCCAAAACCACGGTCATACTTATCAGCAACATCAGCCAAAGCTCTCAGCTGTTCAGTATTAAGCGCACCATAAGGGATGGCTACACGCAACATATGGGCGTGCAACTCCATGTAAAGGCCGTTTCTGAGCCGAAGACTTCTGAATTTAGCTGCATCTAAATCGCCCGCCAAATGGCGATCTAACTGCTTCTCAAATTGATCAACACGTTCAACTAAAAAAGACGTGTCGTCTGCATTGTATTGGTACATAAGATTCACTCCAATAAGATATGCCACCAATTATAGTATCATATGCTACATATTGCACATTTATAGAAAAAATAATACATATATACTGGTATACTCGCAAATTATAGAAAAAAATTTCATTTTTCCTATTTTTTCGGAACAGATTATGGATGCAATTGATAAAAAGCTTTTGGATTTATTGCAAAAAAATGCAGAGATGACCGTGCAGGAGCTCTCAAAGGAGGTCCACCTCTCAACCACACCCTGCTGGAAACGGGTCAACCAATTTAAGAAACTGGGCTTTATTAACAAAACAGTCTCTCTGATTAATCGCAAGCGCGTAGGCCTCAGTGTCACTGCCATTGTGTTTGTTACCATTAACACCCACGATCAAGAGAAGATCAAAATTTTCGCGGAGACGATTAAAGATTTTCCAGAGGTTCTTGAGTGCTACCGCATGAGCGGTGAAATTGACTATCTACTCAAAGTAATTGTCGGCGATATTGACAGTTATGATGGTTTTTATAAGCGCTTGATCGAAAAGGTGCCGTTTCTCAAAGTTACTTCAAATTTTGCCATTGAAGAAATCAAGTTCACCACAGAATTACCACTTTTGCAATAAACTAACCCAGATATAGTTTGATCATTCCAATCGCACAAACGATAAGCAATCCACCGCCCAACCAGCGCTTAAATTGCTGATCGCTCTCCATCAATTTTGCATGCACCCTCAAACCAAAATAATGTCCAACACCGGCAAAAGGTAGCAGTATTAATGCATATTGCCAGTCAATATGTACATCGACTGCGATAAATGCACCCATTTTTATTGTTACTAGGAAAAACCATAATACAAAGAGTGTATTTCTAAGCTGCTCCTTGGCGATTTTGCGCATATAAACAGCAACAATCAGTGGCGCACCAGTAAGAGATGTGCCGGAAATATACCCACCAAGAAGTAACAATACATTATCAAGCCAGTTTTTGTTGGAGCTAATGCTGTAATTAAACAGCCATGTTAGGGCGTAAAAACTGGTTACCGAATAAACTATCACTGTCATCACACTTGGGGGGAGGTTTAATAGCCCGATGACCCCAACTATTTTGGCGGGCAAAATCCAACGAAGTGATTTTTTAAAATACTTCCAATCAACTTGATTTATCGCTCTAGCAAGAGATAGCCCAGAAAAAAACAGCAAATGCAGGCCAATGATTGGCAGCCAATCAATAGGCGAGCCGGCCACTAAAAGCATAAAAGGCAGACCCAAAGCCGCTCCACCAAAGCCAAAACCTGTACGAACAAAGCCTGTCCAACAAAAGATTAGAAAAACAAATGCTAACTGCATGTTTGAAAACACCAATCCTGATTCCATCTCGCCCTCAAAGCACTGAAGCCACAAAAAATCGCCATTATACCTAGCAGAGTATGTTTCACTTGTGCTGCTGAGGACATAGTTTATACTCAATTTACAAGCACTGGAAAATGAGTCGCCCATGAGTACTAATGAGATAATAAACAAGCTGGATAATCACTCTGATTTAGAGTCTCTCTACCAAAACAACCCCCCAGCATTTAACACGATGTTGACTGATGCAATTGCGCTCAAGCCAGACTCGGAAACACTGAAAACTTGGCAGGCAAGGCTGAAACATGGCGCCGACAATAAAACCTCGCGCACAAACAACAAGCTACCCCTTGTCATAATTGTTGCACTTTTGGCTGGTTTTTTTGCCAAATTCCCCGTCATTTTTTCACTTGCCGACGACTGGTTTTACCCAAGGTTTTTGCCGATTATTCTTGTTACACCGATTATTCTTTATTTTGTCGATTTCAAAACCAACAGCTTGAGAAATCGCTGTTTGCTGGCTGGGGTTGCATTCTGCACTCTCACCTCTTGGCAGATGCCAGAGAACATCAGCTCCGATTCCATCACCATGTCTCAAATTCATATGCCACTGCTTATGCTCTCCCTCCTAGGGGTAAGTTTTGCAGGTATTCACTGGAGGCAAACAAGCAAACGCATTGAGTACCTTAGCTATCTTGGTGAGGTGCTTATCATTACCGTATTGATTTTTCTCGGCGGTGCAGTACTAACTGGTATTAGCATTGGCCTATTTGATTTGATTGGAATCGATATTTCGCAGTTTTATATGGATTATGTCATCATCTTTGGCTTAGTAGCGGCGCCCACCGTTGCTAGCTACGTTTATGACTACATCCTAAATCGAGAGAGTCATTTTGCCAACACCTTGGCCAGTATTTTTATTCCTCTTTTCTTTATAACGATTGTCGCCTATCTTGTGGCAACCATCTATCAGGGGAAAACACCTTATAACGACCGTGAATTTTTGATAATTTTTAACGGCCTATTGCTTGTAACTTGGGCAATGTCTGTCTTCTACATCATTGGGCACAACCCACTCAAAGACTCAATGCTAATGAACTGTATTCATATCGGTTTACTGGCTTCGACACTTGTGGTTAATGCTATAGCTCTCAGTGCGATACTTTATCGCTGGGCAGAGCTAGGAACAACACCCAATCGAGTGGCTGTCACTGGTGCCAACATTCTTATATTTATTCACTTAATACAGATAACTCACCGACACATCCAAAACATTTTTTTGGAAAATACACAGCAATCCATAGAAAGCACCATTGCAAACTTTCTGCCAATCTATTCTCTATGGTCATTGGTGGTTGTAGTTGTGCTGCCGATTGCCTTTAACTTCAGCTAAAGCCAACTAAAGCACTGCAACTAATTTTTTAGCACTCGCCTCAGCTAAATTCAAATCGCTGGCCTCAACCATTACCCTAATTAAAGGCTCGGTACCCGAAGCTCTAATAAGCACCCTACCCTCATCTCCCAGCTCAGCCTCAACAGCGTTCACCACCTCATCAAGCCTTGTGTGATTATCTAGGTCAACTTTTGTCGTCGTCTTGACGTTGATTAAAACTTGTGGGTATTTGATCATTTCGTTTTTTAGATCGCTAAGTGTTTTTTCAGCTTTATAAACAACTTCCAGCACTTGAAGTGCCGCAATAATACCATCACCAGAAGTCGTCTTATTTAGACAAATAATGTGCCCCGATCCTTCGCCACCAAGAACAGCACTGTTTTGCTTCATCTGTTCCATGACAAATCGATCACCCACATTAGCCTCAATAAACTTAATACCCAAACCTCCAAGCGCATGACGCATGCCTAAATTAGACATTTGAGTGCCAATCACTGTGTCTGACTGAAGAGTGCCACTTGCGTGCCATGCCTTGGCAATAATAAAGGTTAATTCATCGCCGTCGACCAGCTCACCTTGGTGATCAACCATCATTAAGCGATCACCATCCCCATCAAAAGCAATGCCGAGGTCCGCACCACGCTTTAACACTTCACTTTGCAAGTGTCTGGTATCCGTTGTGCCGCAATTAAGATTAATGTTGTAACCATCCGGCTGATTATTAATCATAATAACCTCGGCACCTAGCTCAGCAAAAACGCTTTGAGCAATATGATAAGTTGCGCCATTAGCGCAATCTATCACTATCGTCAACTTCGATAGGTCTACCGATCGGTCAAAAGTTGATTTGCAAAATTCTATATATCGACCGATGGCTTGGTCGTGCCTGACGGCCTTACCAATGCTTTTTGTATCAACACTGACCATTGGTTCTTCTAGTTTCTTCTCAATGGCTTTTTGTTGTGCGTCGCTCAACTTTAGACCCATCTTTGAAAAGAACTTGACACCGTTATCTTCATAATAATTGTGTGAAGCGCTGATCACAACGCCAGCACTTGCCCCATAAGCTTGTGTTAAGTAAGCAATACCTGGTGTTGGCATCGGCCCTAAAAGGCCAACATTGACGCCTGCAGATAAAAAACCCGCCTCTAGGGCGGACTCAAATAAGTAACCAGAAACTCGTGTGTCTTTACCGATAATCACACTGGCCTGGCCTTTTTCGGACAGTACAGAGCCAACAGCCCATCCCAGTTTCAATAGGAAATCTGCGGTAATTGGCGCCACACCAACCCGTCCTCTAATACCATCAGTGCCGAAATATTGATGCAAAAATTACTCCCTAAAATTCTTAATTTGTTGCCACACAGTCAATGCATCTTTTGTTTCACCGACGTCGTGTGCGCGAATAATATTGGCGCCGTTTTCAACAGCGACCAAAGCTGCGGTCACACTACCAATCATTCTATCACCAATTGCCTTGTCGCCTAATAGAGCGCCAATCATCGACTTACGCGATAATCCCGCCAAAATTGAAACACCGAATTCATGAAACTCGGACAGGTTTTTCAACAGGGCAATATTATGGCCCAAATTCTTACCAAAACCAAAGCCAGGGTCCAATGTAATTGCTTCTGGCTTAATGCCAACAGCGCCACAGGCCGCGATACGCTCTTTAAAAAATGCTTTCACATCTTCAACCACATCTTCGTAAGTTGGGTTTTCTTGCATTGTTCTTGGTGTGCCTTGCATATGCATCAAGCACACACTCACGCCAAGAGACCCCGCCATTTCAAGAGCACCATCAGCTTGCAATGCACATACATCATTAATAATGCTTGCGCCAGCCTCAACCGCTCTTTGCATAACAATGGGTTTCGAAGTGTCAATTGATATAGGCACATCAATCTTGCCGCTTAGTGCTTCGATCACCGGCAGAACGCGCCCTAACTCATCCTCAGCGCTCACTGCTGGGGCACCTGGACGAGTAGATTCACCACCAATATCGATAATATCAGCGCCTTGCTCGACCATTAATTGAGCTTGTTCGATAGCGCTCTCGGCATCGAAAAAACGACCGCCATCAGAAAAAGAATCTGGCGTGGTATTTAACACGCCCATAATCATTATCTGCTCACTCACGCTGGCCTCTATTTAAGCAAATTGCTCTGGTGTTCCGCCAGTCATTGGCTCATCTTTAGCAGGCTTAACTTCTGGTGCTGTCTCGCCAGTACCAAGTTCAGAAGATGCCTCGTCGGAATCCACGACAGCAGCTGGCTCACGCAACGGATTTCTTGCCATCAAGTCATCTATTTGACCGACATCGATGGTCTCAAACTCAACCAAAGCCTTGGCCATTGCGTCCAAAATATCTCGATTTTCTTCAAGAATTTTGTAAGCCATAGAATAATTGATGTCAATAATTTTACGAATTTCTGTGTCAACCTTGTTAAAGGTTTCTTCAGAAATATGTTTGTGCTTAGTCACTTGGCGACCCAAGAATACTTCACCCTCATCTTCGCCATAGGCCATCGGACCCATCGCTGAGGACATACCCCAAAGCTTGACCATTTTATGGGCAATTTCTGTCGCACGCTCAATGTCATTACTGGCACCCGTGGTAACCGCATCTTCACCATAAACGATTTCTTCGGCAATTCGACCGCCAAATAAAGAGGCCACTTGAGAATTAAGCTTGCGCTTGGAAATGCTGTAACTGTCTTTTTCAGGCAAGAACATCGTTACACCCAATGCCCTTCCTCTTGGAATAATACTTACTTTATAAACTGGATCATGCTCAGGCACCAAGCGACCGACAATCGCGTGACCCGCTTCATGATAAGCTGTCATTTCTTTTTCAGCCTCATCCATCACCATGCCTTTACGCTCTGCACCCATCATGATTTTGTCTTTAGCCCTCTCAAACTCCTGCATGCCTACCAAGCTCTTGTTTTGGCCAGCGGCAATCAAAGCGGCCTCGTTAGCAAGGTTGGCAAGATCGGCACCCGAGAACCCTGGCGTGCCTCTAGCAATATCCATTGCCTTAACATTCTTAGCGACTGGCAATTTACGCATATGCACTTTCAAAATAGCGTCACGACCATTAATGTCAGGCAAGCCAACAGTTACCGTACGGTCGAATCGACCAGGTCGTAATAAGGCCGGATCTAACACGTCTGGTCTATTTGTTGCGGCTACAACAATAATGCCTTCTGATCCTTCAAAACCGTCCATTTCAACCAGCATTTGGTTGAGTGTTTGCTCACGTTCATCATGGCCACCGCCCATACCAGCACCACGTTGGCGGCCAACGGCGTCAATCTCATCAATAAAAATAATACAAGGCGCATTCTTTTTCGCCTGCTCGAACATGTCACGGACACGAGACGCACCTACACCAACAAACATTTCGACAAAATCAGAGCCTGAAATAAAGAAAAATGGCACATCAGCTTCACCTGCAACTGCCTTCGCCAGTAGTGTTTTACCAGTACCCGGAGGGCCTACCATTAATACACCCTTCGGAATCCTGCCGCCCACTTTGGTGAACTTAGAAGGATCGGATAGGAAATCGACCAATTCGCTAACCTCTTCTCGAGCCTCATCAACACCAGCAACGTCATCAAAAGTAACGTGTGACTCATCTTTGGTAATAAGGCGTGCTTTTGATTTGCCAAACGACATTGGATTTTTGCCACCCATAGCACCGCCTGCACCACGCATTGTGTACAAAATAACACCAATCAATAGCAAGATTGGCGCAAGTGAAATAATCAGTTGCTTGAAGAAGCCTTCTTGTTCAGGTGGTGTTGCTATTACGGCAACGCCGTTTTTCAGCAAGTCACCCATCAAGCCCAAATCACCTGGACTATAAGTATTAAACTGCTCGCCGGTGCCGCTGACACCACTGATATTACTACCGGCAATGGTGACACTGGAGACATTCCCCTGATTCACGCTTTGAATAAATTGCGAGTAGCTAATTTGAGTTTTTTCCTCTTCGACCTGAAAGGTACCAAAAAGAGAGGCTAACACGCTGCCCAATACAAGCCAAAGTAAGATATTTTTATACATAAAACAACGAAGAAAATTAAATAAAATTAGGAGAGTAACTATACCATATTGTGTACATATATATGGCGTGATGCCAGTTTTTCAATCCTTTGATGCCAAATTATTCTTCGAGTATGACATAATGACACAGGTTCAGATATTCCACTATTTTTCTGGTTTTTTTGCCGACCGTAATCTTGCCACGTAGACTTCATGAAAATCAAACCAGAACAACTTACAAAACACTTACACCAAGGGCTGTCTTCCATTTATTTTGCTTTTGGGCCCGAAATTCTCTTGGTTGAGCAAAGTTTAAGCAATATTAATAATGCCTCACTCGAGCGTGGCTTTACCGACCGAGTGCGCTTTGACATTGATGGCAATTTTGCCTGGGGCAAGATTTTCGCAGAAATTGCCAATATTTCGTTGTTTGCACCTCAGCGCGTCATTGAATGCCATTTAAGTACGGGAAAAATCGGCGTCAAAGGCTCAAAAGCCCTCTGTGAAATTACCGAAAACTTACCAAGCGACATCCTGTTAATTATCTCCGCAGGCAAGCTCGATATGACACAGCAAAAAAGCAAGTGGTTTAAGATGCTTGAACAAAAAGGCGTGACTATTCAACATTGGGAAGTGCAAAGTGATCATCTTGTCGGCTGGATTCTTAATCATATGGAGCAATTAGGCTTGGTGGCCAATAAAGAAGTTGCCAATGCCATCGCTTACTGCACTGAAGGCAATCTTTTGGCATCGATGCAGGAAATTCAAAAATTACAAATTGCTTACCCTGGTGGTACAATCGATACCAAAGATTATTTAAAGCAGATTGATCAGCAGTCTCATTATTCTATTTTCGGATTAATAGACGCCGCACTTAAAGGTGACGCCGCCAAGGTCAACAAGGTATTTAACTCTTTACTAGATGAAGCAACGCCAATGATCATGATTATCTCCTCGCTTTATCGTGAGGTTAAATCGCTATCAGCGATGGCGGTTGAATTGCAACACAATCAGTCAATGGAGTCAATACTAACCAAACACCGTGTTTGGCAAAAGAGAAAGCCATTAATTACAAACGCACTAACAACACACCCTTATCAACGCTTACAAAAGCTGACCTTATCGCTCGGGCGCATTGACCGCTCACTCAAAGGCAGGGATAATCTTAATGTTTCTGACGAGCTACGAACCGTACTCATCACATTAGCTGGGAAAACCCAATGGATTCAATAGAACAATTAATTGCAACACTAGGCAAAAAAGCAAGAAGAGCTGCAAAAAATTTGCGTGCAGCAAATACTGAAGAAAAAAATGCCGCCCTTATTCATATTGCAAACAATATTCAAAAAAACAAAACCTCACTTCTTAGTGAGAATGAAAAAGATTTAGAACAGGGAAGAACCAATGGCTTAGATGATGCCCTTTTAGATCGCTTAATGCTTGACGACGAACGCATTGCTGGCATTATTGAGAGCTTGGAGCAAATTGCCGCTTTGGCCGATCCGGTGGGTGAAATTACCGACCTCAAGTATCGCCCAAGTGGTATTCAGGTTGGCAAAATGCGCGTGCCAATCGGTGTCATGGGCATTATTTATGAATCTCGTCCAAACGTTACTATCGACGCTGCGGCGCTGTGCCTAAAGTCTGGCAACGCGGTTATTTTGCGCGGTGGCTCGGAAGCTATTCACTCCAATTTGGCTTTGTATGAATGCGTTAAAAGTGGACTTAGCGATGCTGGCCTCGATTCAAATGCCGTGCAACTGATTGACACCACCGACAGACAAGCGGTGTCAGAACTGGTTAAAGCTTATGAGTATGTGGATGCCATTATTCCAAGAGGCGGCAAAGGTCTGATTAAAAACGTAACCGAACACGCAAGAATGCCTGTCATCAAGCACCTGCACGGTGTTTGCCATACATACCTAGATAGAGATGCGGATTCACAAAAGGCGATTGAAATTGCTTTTAATGGAAAAACACGACGCTACGGTGTTTGCAATGCGACTGAAACTTTATTAGTTCACCAGGATTTGGATAAAGACGTACTCGAACAACTGATTGATCTTTATGTCGATAAAGGCGTAGAACTGCGTGGCTGTGAAAAAACCCAGAAACGCTCAAACAAGGTGGTCGCTGCAACTGAAGAAGACTGGAGTGAAGAATACTTAGCACCTATTCTTTCTATTCGCATTGTTGACTCGCTAGATGAAGCTATCGCACATATCGATCAGTATGGCTCGTCGCATACCGAGAGCATTGTTAGCGAGAACATTACTCGTTCGCGCAAATTCTTGACCGAAGTCGACTCTTCATCAGTAATGGTTAACGCCTCTACTGGCTTTGCTGATGGCTTTGAATACGGCCTTGGCGCCGAAATTGGTATCAGTACTGACAAATTTCATGTCCGTGGCCCTGTTGGACTTGAGGGACTTACTTCGCAAAAATACATTGTCCTTGGCGACGGACACACAAGAGCCTAACTATGACTATTGATCAATCACTGGCGGTCTTCGAGCGCGGCACAGATGAAATTTTGCCGCTTGAAGAGCTGAAGAAAAAACTCGAAAAAAACAAACCCCTTCGTATCAAAACCGGATTTGATCCGACCGCGCCCGACCTCCATTTAGGACATACGGTACTCATTAACAAGATGAGGCAATTACAAGATCTAGGACACACAATTATCTTCTTGATCGGTGATTTCACCGGCATGATTGGTGACCCAACTGGCAAGAACGTTACACGCAAGCCGCTAACTAAAGAACAAGTGCTAGAGAATGCCCAAACCTATCAAGACCAAGTGTTTAAAATTCTTGACCAGGATAAAACTGAAATTCGGTTTAACTCAGAATGGATGGGCAAGATGGACTCTGCCGATATGATTACCTTGGCATCAAAACAAACGGTTGCCAGAATGCTCGAGCGTGACGACTTTTCCAAACGTTATAAGTCAGGTCAATCGATTTCTATTCATGAATTTTTGTACCCGCTCGTTCAAGGCCACGACTCAGTTGCCCTCGAAGCCGATATGGAACTTGGCGGCACAGACCAAAAGTTTAACCTCTTAATGGGTAGAGAGCTACAAAAACAGGCCGGCCAAGAGCCTCAAGTTATCCTCACCATGCCAATCTTAGAAGGCCTAGACGGCGTTCAAAAGATGAGTAAATCGCTTGACAACTACATCGGTATCGATGACACGCCTGACGATATGTTTGGCAAAATTATGTCGATCTCAGATGACCTTATGTGGCGCTATCTTGAGCTCTTAAGCTTTGAATCGCTCGAAACAATTGCCGACTGGAAAGCTGAAGTCGAAAACGGCGAAAATCCAAGAAACATCAAATTTCGCCTAGCCGATGAAATTATTACTCGCTTTCATGACAAAGCATCAGCAGAACAAGCACAACAAAACTTTATCAACCGTTTTGCCAAAAACCAAATTCCAGACGAAATGGATGAATTTGAATTTAAGTCTGGTACAAAAATTGCCAAT
>Ga0105352_1000159_pt1 | contig 39708 bp, 38 predicted proteins | sample EN8Hudsemesocosm_FD_83507 | JGI IMG/M metagenome (GOLD analysis project Ga0105352, IMG submission 83507) | Methane-oxidizing microbial communities from mesocosms in the Hudson Canyon - EN8B Hudson Canyon | ecosystem: Environmental > Aquatic > Marine > Cold seeps | place: Hudson Canyon...
CCCAGTTTTTTTTAGCCGCAGCTAATAATTTTTCTGACTGATCAATATCTTTAGGAACGCCATAACCGTTTAAATACATCGTGCTTAAATTATAAAAACCACGGCCTGAACCTTGATCTGCGGATTTTTTAAACCACTTAACTGCTTTTTTATAGTTTTGAGTGACGTCTTTCCCTTCTTTATAAAATAACCCTAATTTATTCTGTGCCCAGGCATCGCCTGCTTCCGCTGTTAACTGACACGCCGTAAAGCCACGCGAGCAGGTTTGGGTATAAAGGTTCCAACGGCCTTGTTTTGAGATTTGGACGCGGGAAAAATCACCGCGGCTATTTTCTATAGCGTTCTGTGAATTTTCAGCACGGCTCAACCATTGTTGGGCTAACAAGGGATTTTTTTCTACGCCTTGGCCGGCGTTATACAGTTTGCTTAATTGATATTGTGCAGACGTTTCCCCCTGTTCTGCAGCTTGTTTATACCATTGAGCGGCGTCATTATAATTTTTTATAACACCTTCACCGCGGGCATACATATGGCCTAAATTAAATTGCCCATTGGCACTGCCGTGTTCTGCAGCGTATCTATACCAAAGGGCTGCTTCTTGATGGTTTTGGGCAACGCCAAGGCCTTGATCATAAATAGATCCAATGGAAACCAGTGCCTTAATGCTTCCTTTTCTAGCGGCGCGCTGAAAAGACTGTAATGCACGCTTATAATTCTGTTTCCAAGACGATTGCGCATCACTATATTGTTTACCTATGACAAACCATAAATCAGCATCCTGGGTACAGTTTTGAGCGTTACAATGGTTTTGGGTTGCACTTGAAAAGGCGGTGATAATAAAATTCCTCAGCCATTGCCTGGTTAATGCACGAGCATCTTCAATCGCGTTCGAACTCATCTTGTGGGCAATAATTGCTTGGTGTTTTGGGGCCGTAATGGAGCCTTGTTCAGAGGCGATGCTAAACCACATAGTCGCTAAAGTGCGGTCTAAGGGTACGCCATAGCCGTCTTGATACAGTAATCCTAATTGCAGGGCTGCATTGGAGTCACCTTGTAAAGCAGCTTTTTCATACCATTTTGCAGCGTCGGTATAATTCTGCTCAACGCCCTTACCTGTCATATACAGCCAGCCTAAATTAACTTGCCCAAGGACGAAGCCTTGCAGGGCCGATTTGCGGTACCAGTGTGCTGCTTTTTGAAAATCTTGAGGAACACCGCGGCCTTTGGTATAGACAAAGCCTAAGATATTTTGTGCACGGCTAAGTCCTTGTGCAGCCTTACGCTTACAATCTGCCACATCATGGGGTTTTTTATAACAATTGGCACCATAAACAGTTGGTCCTGTGAGGAGTAACAACACCAGGCAGATCATTTTGATTATGTTTATCATGGCTATTCTAGTCACCCCATGACCGACTTCTGAGCAGTGTTTCTAACATCATAGTGCCTATTGCCTTTATCAAAAATTTGCTGGTAGAGGACGTCTTTGCTAATAAGTACTAATTGTAAACAATGCCGTTACTTTAAGGTGTGATAATTATTGTTTTGTTTCGACCTTACTCAACGTGTTTTCAATACAGGCCTTTCCTTCTGCATGTGGGTTAGCAGATGCTTTACAGGCTAAATCAATGGGTTTGAGTTGTAATGGTAACCATACCAAATAAATAACACCGGATTGATACGGTACGATTATTTCATCGTGTACTCATTTTATGTCTTCGATAGACACAAAAAAGTGTTGGCGTTTTTTTCGGAATGAGTGGTTGTGATCACAACGGGTGGATTCAGAAACAGTATTGAGTCAGATTAAAGTGAGGCCTCAATCAATTGCGCCTTAATTAGGGTTAATTTTTCTTGGATGGCAAGGGTATTATCAGGGCCTAAACGAATCATTTGTTTTTCAATACCGGACAAGGTTTCATAATCAAGATTGGCAAATTGGTAGCGACTGTTTTTTGTTATTAATTTGATATCTTCTCTGATAATGGGAGCAGCCAGTACCTTCTCAATGGCTTGCAACAACATTTGAGGTAGAGTGAATTCTTTGGAATGACCAAATTGATTAAAGCCTATCTCCATCAGAGTGCTATTTTCTTTAATGAAAGCCATAGCCGCATCACCATCAACTGCGATAAAAGCCCTTACGATCCCATCAAAACGATGATAGCCCTGGGGATCGAGAACTAATGACTCACCTACACTAACCACTGGGAATGAACGTACTGGGTTTAAAAATTTTCGGTGCTTAAAGAGAATATCACCTTGAGCAATGTCATTAATCAGCGTGATAAAACGCATCAACACCTGCTCTTTTGTTAAAAAATTAGAATCTTTTAAATCAGGGAGTAATCGTATCAGTGTTGTTCGAACGGTGTTATCACTAGTTGTCAAAGCGGTTAATGGGGATTTTATAGTGATGGGTTTTAACACGGCTTCATCGGACTCGTGAGTGTTGTTAAGATCTTCAACAATAAGTTGAATGAGGCTATTGTTTGTTGCTGATATTATGGTTTCAGGTTCTAGTGAGGTACTGGGTTTAATCGAGTCACCGTGACCCAGCGATGTAGCAGGCACAGGTGCATAAGTAATCATTTTTTGCTGATCCGCTTTGGGTTTGTTTTCTTGATTTAAAACAAAAAACACACCACTACTTAATAACCCTAAAACAATAATTAAACGAACCATGCCTTTGCCCTTACTGTATTACTCAATGGATTTAAAAAACCGTAGCAAAATTAGAACATTTTTTAGGGCTAGCAATTATGAGTAAACCCTGAAGATGTTGAGTAATCATAAAAGAGTATCGTCTAGGTACCTGAGCGTTTTCTTTTTCATCGATGTAAACCCGTTGCATAACGGTTAAATCAGTCGGTTTAAATTAGCTAATTGCAGGATTCGCAAGGTGTCTTTGAGTGATAATTTTGCTGCACTCGCTCAAGTTACGGTAGAATGCTGCACATTCTTAGTTCTGAATTCAGGTTTGACCTTTTGCGTAATACCTCAAGTGTCTCAATAGGGGCCGTTCTTAGTATGCCTATGGGTCTCTCTTTTAATGTATACCTGTCTATAATTTTTCCCGGCTATCTTTTTTTCATCACGTTCTAGAAATAAATATGATTCGAAACCACTTGTTTTTAGCGGGCTTACTTATTTTTTTAGAAGGCTATTGCGTTTTATCATTGGAAATATTGGGAACAAGGCTATTAGGTCCCGCTTTTGGTGCCAGTATCAATTTGTGGGCTGCTCTCATTGCCGTTACGCTTCTTTCTTTAAGCTTAGGGTATGGGTTAGGTGGCCGCTTGGCAGATCGCTATCACAAACACCAAATCTTAGTGGTTATCATCTGGTTAAGTGCGCTATGGACTTTAATTATTCCGTTTATTAAGAAAGATATCGTTGATGCATTTTTCTTTTTAGGTCTCAAATGGGATATGTTGCTCAGTGCGGTGTTTTTATTTTCTTTGCCGCTGACTTTACTGGGAATGGTGACGCCATTTTTACTTCGTTTGTGTATTGAAAGTCTTTCAACTATTGGCCATATTGCTGGCCGTTTGTATGCCACGTCAACGGTGGCCAGTATCTTTGCGGCGGTATTAACAGGGTTCTTTTTTATCCCCATTTTTGGCACCTTTAATGTCGCCATGTCGGTTGTCTTGGTGCTGGGCTCAATGAGCTTGTTAGCGGCTTTTATCTATAGTGGTCATGTACGAGGGTTGCCGCTGCTCATTAATACACCTCTTTTATTGGTGGCACTGAGTTTAATTGTTTTCAAGGGACCTACGCAAGATCCAAGGTTACTCGATATTCAGGAGAGCCCATACGGTGAAATTCGTGTTGTTGATTTAGATTGGGGTAAGTTCCTAATCATTCAAGGTGAGATTCATTCGGGCATCAATAAGTCTTTCAATTCGTCTACTTTTGTTTACCCTGCTTTATTGCAGTCAGTAAAAGATATTTTTGAGATACCCGGAGAAGGATTAGTGATTGGTCTAGGTGCTGGCACTACGATTAAACCGTTTGCAGATGCCCAGTGGCAAATGAGTGCGGTGGAAATCAATCCGGTTATTATCGATATGGCTTATAAACATTTTGACTTAAGTATTCCAAAGTCAAGAGCCTATGCTGTTGATGGTCGGCAGTTTCTTCATGAAACAAATAACACCTTTGATATCATCGTATTTGATGCCTTCGGAGGTTCTGGAGTCCCTTTCCACTTGCTTACTCAAGAAGTCTTTGAACTTGCTAGTCGTCGACTGAACAGCAACGGTGTGCTGGCAATTAATATCATTTCTGATGGTTGGGACTCGTTATTAATTCATTCAGTTTTAAATACTCTGGAGCAGGTCTTTCCCCATGTGATCGCGTTACCTACTTCAAATAACAAGGATGCGGTGCAAAATATCATTATGTTTGCATCGGATTTAGATATTGCTGATAAATGGCAACGCTCTTTTAAGCAAGACTCCATTGAGAATACATTTAACAGGGGTGTAGTGGTAACGGCCTATCAGAATCTATTTACTGGAAAACCCCATGGAATGGTACTGACTGATAATCACAACCCCTCTGATTTATGGGCCGATGAAATTAATTTTAAGACCAGAAGTTATAAGAATAAGACTATAGAACCATCACTATTATGGTGATTTTTCTCAAAAATTATCAGAAGGTGTTTCAGGTGCACAATGATTGTAAAAAAAGCTTAACTATATATTTCGGCGAATGCCTATGAAAGATTCATTGATCCATTATGGTACTGTTTTTATCAGTGGTGCCAGTATCTTGGCTCTTGAAATTCTGGGTACCCGTATGATCGGCCCATATTTTGGCGTTAACCTGTTTTTGTGGACAGCTTTATTAACGGTGACATTGATTGCGCTGGCCTTAGGCTATTTTTTAGGCGGTAGATTGGCGGATAAAAAACCTTCATACCGTGCGCTTTCTACACTTATTCTATTGACCGCCGTGTGGTTATTTATGCTGCCTTATATTGCAGAACCGCTTTCTATAGTTGCGCGTGATTTTGGCTATAGGTTGGGGGTTGTGTTTGTTTCACTATGCTTATTTACCCTTCCTCTAAGTTGTTTGGGCTGTGTCACGCCATATGTACTGAAGTTGCGTGTCCAGTCCCTGGCTAACGTGGCAACTGAAGCAGGGAATCTTTATGCTTTTTCAACCGTTGCGAGTGTATTGGCGGCACTTGCCTCAGGCTATTATTTTATTCCTTTCGTGGGTGTAAAAGAGTTCACGCATTTAATTGCCGTTGTTTTGATCTTTTTGAGTCTTACGCTCTTTTTTTACCCCGACCGCAAATAAACTTATTCCAATTGAAAATGAACTGTTATAAATTTTTCTTTTCTAAAGCGGTATGTGCATGAGATAGATAACCCGTTTGCTTCCCCTTCTTTAGACGGGTTTATTTTGGCTAGTGTGGTTATGCACAAGAAAGGGTGTATTCTGGCATCTTATTATTCGATATTGAATACGCCCTTTCGATCATCATAATAGTGACCCAACGGTCCCTAAAACAGGCCCGCTTAGACAGAAAACGTTTGAGCGAGTGTTTTACAGGCTTTTCAAACATCTTATCAGGTTAAAAGTCATAAAAATTGTATTGGCAACAACAGAAAACAAGCTATTACTGGAGTGGTCTTGTATATAATCATTATTATCAATAACTTATATAAGTCTTGGAAAGGTTTGACTGGTTAACGATGGAGGTTTTATGAATAAAATTACACCACGAATGCTGCGTGATTTAGACGCAACCTTACCGACAGGAGCCGAATGTTATTTATGCGACACGGTACAGAAGGCTCCGGCCTCATATCGTAAGAATGTTGTTTTCTTTCAAACTAAATATGAGTCAAAAATATTTTTACCAAAAGAAGAGGCTATTGCCAAATTAACACTGGAATTGGGCCGTGGTTTAAAGGATTTTCTGCGTAAAGATATTCGCCAAAAAGTGGCATAGTTCTGTTTATAACATTTGTTTTAAAAAAATCACTTAATTACCTGCCCTCCTGGGAGGGTAATTAAGTTTTTTTTTGGATCTTCACCATTCAGCTTTGTTTTTTAAGGGTTAGTTTATCGCCATAAGAATCAAGGTTTAAAGGGTATTAAATAACCGTTGCATCAGTTTCTGAAAAATCTGGGAAATTGCTTTCAGGTTCGTCTTGAACCTCATTTCTAACACGCGCAACAAAGTCAGTGTCGGCTTGTAGTAAAGTTTTTGGGTTAATAACTTCTCGAATGGACACATAGCGGTGAAAAGTGTCTTCGTGATGTTTTTCACGAGAAATCATTTCTAAAAAACTTAGAGACTCCTCATGCGTCAACTCATCATCGATAAAAGCTGATATTTGTGCGTTAATTTTATCATTCATAAGACGTGCTCATCCAAAATTGTAATTAGTGATTCATGGCCTATTTTGAAACTTATGGCATAAATTATTTCTACTCGGAACGTTATGGTTTCGGCAGTATTGATAAACTATAGCTTTTATATTCCAGCAACATCATAGGCATCTAGTGAAATTTAGGCAATTTATTTCTTGTTCAGAAAATAAATTGAACATCTGGCCATAAACTAAGGATTGATAATTAAATTATTATTTTAAAAAACCTGATGCATGTAAAGACTAAAAAATACTTTCAGATTTAAAGACTCAGGACAATCCTTTTAGTTCAATTTTTCTGAGTTAAGAGGGCCAGATGATTAAATAACCATGATTAGCTTTTAAATGAGTTTTTTCATGACGGAAATTAAATGTAGGTTTGTTCAATAGATCGTCACATACTTTTTGGTTATCGTCTGTAGGATACGTATAATCAATAAGAACCTCATTACAACACGATTGAAACGTAAAATTGAATGGCCTTATTTTAATGTTTATCCGTTTCAGCCTATTTAAAGTCAATAATTTTGAAATTTTCTAACAGTTATATTCATCTAGGTGCTGCTTTTTATCAGCGCGTTATCCCGACACCGGTTGCTAATCCTGAACTTTTATTTTGGAATACTCAGTTGGCTGACAATCTCCAAATAAATGAATCCCTAGCGAGCGACGCTAGGCTTAAAGCACAATATTTTTCAGGCAATCAATTGCCTGAAAATGCGGAGTCTATCGCCCTAGCCTATTGTGGGCATCAATTTGGACATCTAAGTCCACAGTTAGGTGATGGCCGTGCACATTTGATTGGGGAAATGTTGGATAAAAATAATCAGCGTGTTGATATACAACTTAAAGGTTCTGGTCCTACGCCATTTTCAAGACAAGGTGATGGGCGTTGTGCATTAGGCCCGGCTATACGTGAATACATTATGAGTGAAGCGATGTATTTTTTGGCTATTCCTACGTCACGCTGTTTGGCTGTTGTAACAACCGGTGAATCGGTGTATCGAGAAACCTTAAAACCGGGTGCGGTCGTTACCCGAGTCGCTTCAAGCCATATTCGGGTAGGCACATTTCAATATTTTGCCATTAGAAATGACATCGCATCATTGACAACACTCTTAGAACATTCGATAAATCGTCATTTTCCTGAGATCAACAATACCCCTACCAATAAGCCACTTCAATTCCTTGAAAGGGTCATGACCAAACAAATCGAATTAGTGGTTGAATGGATGCGTGTGGGTTTCATTCACGGTGTGATGAATACGGATAATGTGACTATCTCGGGGGAAACTATCGACTTTGGCCCTTGTTCTATGATGGGTATTTACGATCCCAATACCGTTTATAGCGCTATTGATACCCAAGGTCGATATGCTTTTGGTAATCAACCGAATATTACTTTCTGGAATATGACGCGGCTGGCAGAATGTTTACTTCCTTTAATTAATCAAGATGAAAAAGAAGGCATCGCACTCGTTGAGCCGTTACTCATGACATTTAGCCAACAATTTGAACAGGCTTATTTCTCAATGTTAGCCCGTAAATTAGGCTTACCGAAAATAACGCCCAGTGATCATGCATTGATTACAGACTTATTAGAAAACATGAAAAATAAAAAATTAGACTATACCCAGTTGTTTACTGAACTAACGCAATCACTAGACAATACTAACCTTGCCAATGACTTAAAAGATAAATTAGGGGATTGGTATGACACCTGGCGGGCGCATTTAGCTCAGACCCAAGTCGATATTAAAATCACCAAAACCTTAATGAAAAAAAGTAATCCAGTCGTTATCCCCAGAAACCACCATGTGGAAAGCGTCTTAAAGAGTTGTCAGGAAACGGGCGAGACGAAAGCCGTAGATGATTTTCTGACTGTTTTACGATCTCCCTATGATGAACTCACAACAACAAAAAATTATCAAGATACACCCAGTGATCACGATAGGCACTATCAGACTTTTTGTGGGACATAAGTTTAGTTATTTTAAATCATGAACCCTCACATCGAGCTAGGCGCGCTTTCATACTATTAACGGGTTAACCCATTTTCGTCAATTCAGGCAATGATACTACCCGGCACAACAGGAAAGCTCTTTAATGTCTTTGTTAAAGGTTTGTGCGCAAAGCTTGATGCCTTCTACCATAGTCAAATAAGGAAATAATTGACCGGCTAGGTCTTCAACGGTCATTTGGTTATGAATTGCCAATGCGGCTGTCTGGATCATTTCACCCGCTTCCGAAGCCAATATCTGAGCACCGATCAAACGATGGCTCCTCTTTTCTGTAACCAGTTTGATAAAACCTCTGGTTTCAAAGTTAGCCAGGGAACGCGGTACGTTTTCTAAAGGCAGTAGACGACTATCGGTTTCAATATGTTTTATTTGTGCTTCCCCTTCGGTTAGCCCTACGGTAGCCACTTGCGGATCAGTAAACATAACAGTTGGCATCGCTGATAAATCAATGGCAGCATCACCACCGGTCATATTGACAGCGGCACGGGTACCGGCGGCAGCGGCAACATAGACAAACTGGGGCTGATTGGTGCAGTCACCTGCAGCATAAATATGTTCGACATTAGTACACATATGATCGTCAATGGTAATGGTTCCGTCGGTCCCAACAGCTATCCCTGCTTTTTCCAATGCCAGCTCTTGAGTATTGGGTGGTCGACCTGTAGCGATCAATATCTGGTCGGCTTTAAGCGTTTGTTCTTTAATGGTTTTAACGGTAAATTTCCCCGATGAAAACCGGCCTTTCTTGTAGCTTACCGATTTTGCTTGAGTATGTGTCAGGATGGTCATACCTTCTTGTTCCAGAATTTTATGCAATTCTGAGCCAATATCCGGGTCTTCTCGAAACAAGATTGAGTTACGTGCTAACAACGTGACTTTGCTACCCAGCCTCAAATAGGCTTGCGCCAATTCTAGGGCGACAATGGATGAACCGATGACCAGCAAATGTTTCGGTAGCTTTTTTGCTTCTAGGGCTTCTGTTGATGTCCAATAAGGCGTATCTGCTAATCCGGAAATGGAGGGGATACTCTGTGATGCACCCGTCGCAATAAGAAATCGGTCGGCGGGTATTTCGGTCATGCTACCGTGGTCCTGGTCAACAATGAGGGTGTTTACACTTTTAAATCGAGCATTCCCTTTAACGAGATTGATGTTCGGGTTGGATTCTAAAATATTTTCATACTTTGCCACTCTAAGTTCATCGACTCTGGCTTGCTGCTGAGCCAACAATCGTTTGCGATCTATTACTGGTTTTTGTATTTTAATACCGTCAAAGCCATGTTTTTGTTGTAAATGGACGATATGTGCTGCGCGGATCATGATTTTTGAAGGCACACAGCCAATATTGACACAAGTGCCACCAATGATCGGTTTACGTTCAATGAGAGTGACTTTAGCGCCACTTTCTACGGCTTTTAACGCACAGGCAAAAGCACCCGACCCGGTCCCGATAATGGCGACATGGAGTGGTTCATTTTTTCCGTCGAAAGTCGGACGCTTACTATGGGTAGTAGCTAGCGTATTATCCAGTGCGGTTACCTGATAACCTTGTCCTTCAATGAGAGGGACTAGCAAATTGAGACTCATTGCACCGCTGACTTTCAAGACACCTAAACGCTCAGGGTACGAGACTTTAATATTGACACCCTCCAATACATTGAGTTTTTTTTCGATGCTAATGGCACAGCTGGGACAAGTCATACCCTCTATTTGTAGTTTTTGAGTCCACATAGTGCTTCCTGTTTTATTTGGGTTGACGAATGGTCGCAGGATAACCGGCATTAGTGGTGGCCTTAATTAAGGCTTCAATAGTCGTTTTTTGAGGAGAGAAAATCACTGTAGATGTTTTGGACTCAGGGTCAACTTTAACGTCCTGAACACCATCGACACCTTGTAATGCTTTCTTTATGATGATTTTACACATGGCACAGGTCATGTTTTGCATATCAAGCGTCACAGATTGATTGCTATTTTGTGCCTGAACTATGGGTTCCGCTTGACTGGTATTGATCAGAAAAAATCCTGCCAATAAACTCAATACTAACAATAAAATTTTAGGGGTCATGATGAATCTCCTTTAGATAAAATACGGTGCATACCAAGGGAATGCCAATAGCAGAAGAATAAAGACTGAACCCAGCCAGAAGATGGTTCGTTGTCTCTTCATGTTATTGGGTAATAGACATACTTCACCTTCAGCACAGTTTTCCGTAACCCAATAAAGTTGGCGATACCCTAAACCAATAAAAATCAGGGCGAGGATGAAAAAAAAGGGCCGAACCGCCTGCATTGACGTTAAGGTACTCATCCATGCACCGCCAATGCCTAAGGATAAAAGCAGTAAGGGGGCAACGCAGCAGAGTGATGCCCCGATGGCCGCTAATAGGGCACCAATACCTAGCCATGAGATTTTTTTAGGGGCTTTTTCTTGTTCAAGTTCCATGGTGGTTCTCCAAAATATTTGTTGCTTGTCATCTCCAAATAGGTGAAAAATGCAAGAGTCAACGGATTGGGCATATAGTCTAACCCCCGTTCCATAGAACAGAGTCAAGTATTATTTGCAAAAGAGATGTACAGTTCTTCAGGGTTTTGTGACAGCTAGTGGGGACAAAAATTCAATGTATAATTTGGTATTTGAGTATCCGCATCTGTCTTAACGTTGTATTACGGCACTAGGATTACATTATTTATTCGATGATTCAGGCTGTTGTGATTGCCTGAAAAGGGCGTCGATGAAAGAGCAACTCTCTGTAGATTGGGATTCTTGACAACCTTCAACCACGCTGTCGAGCACATTTTGAAGTGCGATTAAGTCTTTTATTTGCTGATTAATTTGCTGGCTTTTCTGCTCAGCCATTTTTTGTACATCTTGGCAATGACCACTATCCATAAAGAGTAGTTCTGAAATCTCATTTAAGGTAAATCCGCATTGTTGGGCATGTTTGATAAATCTGATCCTGGTGATATCATCTATCGGGTATTGTCGATAGCCATTGACTGGTTTTTCCGGCTCTATCAACAATCCTTTACGCTGATAGTAGCGGATGGTTTCAACGGTCACATGGGCCTTTTTTGCCAGCTTTCCAATAGTGATAAACATTTTAAATTGAAGCCTCTGTTTGTAATTTTCTTAAGGTAGTAAATTAATAGCTACGATCACTAAGATAGCGCTAATGAGTAGTCTTTGAAAGACTACCTTTTGGGTATGTATTTAATGCGGGTAACTTGGGCGCCCTATTCACCCGTGGTTAGTACACAAAAAAACAACAAAACCATGACCTTACAATAGCACTATGTAAGGCTTAGTTGTATGTGTACTAATATAGCGCCAATGTCTCGCTAAGTAGTCGGTTTCTCTAGGGTGTTTTATTTTCATTTCTGTCCTTCTAATACCCATCAGTTTTTATCATTAAAATACGCCATTATTAAACGCCAATCAACTTTAGACTATCGCTTAGATTTTGAGTTAGGCTTTTACACAGAATTAGGACTAACGAAGGGTGTAAAGATAAAAAATAAGTAATGTGTGTGAGAATACTTTGCGGATTAGAACAAGATGTTTTCTAAGGTGATAAAAAAGGAGGTAACCAGCCTTGAGGGGGGGAGTAAGTAAGACATTCGTTAGAATGTTTACTGGTTACCAAAACTTAGAAAATCTTAATTAACGATTCAAAATCTTGGAGAGTTTTGAACTGTGAAAGTTAGTTTACGAGAAAATTTTAGTCTTGGAAATGTGTCATTTTGACGCGCGACAAAATGTCCTATAGTCCAAGTTTTTTGGGTCATATAACCCAAAAAAATCAACAAGAGCGGTCAGTACCTTCCGAATACAACGTCCCTCTCAGGAATGTATGCCCTGAGGTCAATGCAAAAACAATCTGAAACGCCTTCTAGTTATTAGCGATTGTCAATCGAACCGCTAATAACAGACTTTGAAGGTTTTATAGTGTGTTTTATAAACACTGATTATGGCTAAGGGTTGATGGTAATCAATTCAACTTCAAAGACTAATGTTGATCCGCCAGGTATGCTTGATTGGTCAGTATTTCCATAGGCAAGATCAGAAGGAATATAGAGGGTTACTTTCCCTCCTTCACCAATTAATTGTAGCCCTTCAGTCCAGCCTTTAATAACTTGGTTGAGACCGAATGTTATCGGCTCTCCTCGTGCGATAGAGCTATCAAAAACTTTATCGTTAATAAGTTTACCTTCATAATGAACTTTTACTTGATCGGTAGCTGTTGGTTTCACATCGTTTCCTGCAGTGTGTATTTCGTAATGCAGGCCACTTTCTGTGCTTTTTATTTTTTTATTTTCATTGATGATTTTCTCAATAAAAGCTTCACCATCAGTTATATTTTTTTGCGCTGTTTCAGCATTTTTAGCCATCGCTTCTTTTTGTTCTGGTGGGATATTATTTTCAGCCCTTGTTTTGAGATAATCTTGCATCTCTTGACTAATCAGTTGTGGGTCTTGAGCAGCAGGTTTTCCTTGGTGCCCTGTTTTAATACCCTTAATAATAAATTCTAATTCAGCATCTGATAGGCCAAATTGGGTAATACCGGATTGCTGCGAGATAATCCATCCGTAGGTTTCCAAATATCCTGATTCTTTTTCTGAAATAGTCTCTGTGCTCGTTGATGCCATAATATTTAATATGTCCTAGTAATAATTTAGGCGAAGATTCTAACATGGAATAGAGGCAAAGATTGAATCGTTAAAGCCAAAGTGAATAATAAACAGCGTATAACGCCCCTTTATTTATATGATTGAGTTAGGTATTAATCAAAAGCTTCGGGTAACAGGTATGGTGATAGCCCGACTTTTCTAAAACTCTGCATCAACTTGAAATTTCATTGCCACTTGAGTTGTGGGGTGATTCAATTCTAAAGTTTCAGCATGGAGAAATAAACGCTCACCTTGGGTACCGTAAAGATCATCACCTACAATGGGCATATTTAAACCGTTGAAATGTGCAGAATGAATTCGAAGTTGGTGCGTTCGTCCGGTTATAGGGTAAAAGTAGACCTTGGTCTGCTGGTTATTTCGAGCAATGACGTGCCATTTTGTTGTAGCTACTTTGCCGTATTCATAGCAGACCAGTTGCCGTGGCCTATCATCTAAATCAACACGGAGTGGTAAATCGACGATGCCTTTATCGGTAGCTAATAGACCGTCTAGTAACGCCATGTAACGTTTTTTAATCACACGATGAATAAACTGTTTTTGAAGCTTTTTATGTGCCTCTTTAGTTAAGGCTATCACCATGAGTCCTGAAGTTAACATATCTAATCGATGAACAATCAAAGGACCGGTTGCTAAGGGGAATTGTTGCTTCATTCGAAAAAAAACAGAGTCTTCAATGTCTTTTCCCGGTACCGATAAAAACCCCGCAGGTTTATTAATGACCACCATAACGTCATCTTGATAAATGATCTGAATAGTTTTCCCCTCGGCAGGGTTAGTTAACAATGGATTTTTATCAAGTTCAATGCCATCAAGCATATGCAATAAAATAGGTCGACACTTACCGAGACAAGCGGGGTAAAAATTTTTGTGCTTTCTGATTTCTGATTTAGGCGATTGACCCCACCAAAATTCTGCCATAGCGAGAGGTTTTAAATCATGTTGGAAGGCATACTGTAAGAGTTTCGGGGCCGCACATTCCCCGGCTCCCGCCGGCGGGATATTTTGAGATGTGGTATTAAAAATATCATGCAGGTTTTTATAAACGCCATCCTTGTTTAAGAACCGGTAATTATTAAATAACCACTGGTGTAATGAATTCGACAAATTTCGGCGTCTCATTTTTAAATCTGCGATTTCATGGGTAATCTGTGTAAGAGGGTTCTCTGTAATTTTTATTTGTTGTTCCCAATAAAATTTCAAATCTCTTAATTGGTTTTTATGTTGAATACTTTCTTTTGCTAACGCCTCATTGAGCCGTAATAAATCTTCTGAGTTCAAGATCTTTTGGGCGCTCATTCGCCGCTCTTTTCTAATCTTTCGCCCAGTTATCATCAGAGCACGATGGTCTTGTAGGGCTAATAATGCTGAATTTTCTTTAGCAGTGAGTTCTGCTGTATATGTTGTAATTAAAGGGTTATTTTCTAAGTGCTTAATCCGGTTACTGAATTGCGTTAGTTCATTCTGACCTCGTCTAAAAAAACCATCGGGTTCTAACATATCAAACACAGGCGGAACAAAATGGGGATGATGAAGGTTATCAGCAATTTTTCCGGAAAAGGCAGATAAAAACCCCACTTCACCGTGTTGATTGTGCACTAATAAAACGCCAAACATTTTTCCGGTTGCAGCTTTTGTCTTGCCGGATAAACCGAAGCTACGCTGCCAATCGGATTGAGTTTCAAGATATTCTTGCAGTTGTTTTACAGCTAACAGACACAACGGATGTGGTTGATAATAAAATGGGAAGGTAAATCGATCAGGTAAGGTATACGAATCAATGGATTCTTTAAACGAGTGTAAAAGATGTTCTTGCTTAGGCATAGTACGTTTTGGATTTGATGATTCATACCATTAAAAAAGCATGTGTGTTTTTTCAATGCCAGAATAACAGTTTCTGGAATGTTAAATGTTGTAATGTACCATTGCTTTACTTTTAGTGAGTCATAAAAACTAGTGTATTACCTTAACCAGTACAGATAATACACTAGACCCTTTGTTACCAATCAGCGTCGTATTTCAATCTAATACAGAAACTAATAATGATTCCCTGATTTTAAACTGAAAATAAAACAATCTATTTTTTGGTTAATGAGTAGTAACGAAAACGACATTTAAGTAACAAGTCTGAGCCGTTCATTTCAACTACAGCACACGAGTCTTCTGTACTTCTTCCAGGAGCGACTTGCTTAATTAATTTACCTTCTTCAACGCGATATTTTAATGTTGCGGAGAAATTTGAAACTCTTGTATAGGGGTCAGAATCAACAGAACTACTCGTCATTGAGCCATCAGCGTTAAATGCCCAAGTTGTATCAATAGATGAAATAATACTTGCACCCTCGCCGGTTGGATTATTCGCTTCCCAATTTACCGTCCAACCGCCTAAAATATCGCTTTGGTTAAGCGTTGTTTCAGCATTAGCCGCAAAAGGAATAATAAGACTGGTGATAATAATTAATTTTATAAACTTCATTTAAACCCTCAAGATGTAAACACAATGTAATCACTGCGTCATATAATATAAAAAATGGTTATTTATTTGGTCGTTGAAAATACCCTAATGTAATAGGAAAAAGAGCTTCTCTGCTCTAAAGCTAAACAGTAGCCGCATGTAGCCACCAACAACTGGTAGCAGAGTATACATTAAAATTTTAGATTCACTCCTGTGACATATTGTCACAAATAAGGCTATCCTATTCCCTCTCAATCAGATAAACAGAATCGCTACGGCTACCCATGAGCAATCTATTCACACCCTCACCTGACCCTATCAACCATGAGCAAATCAAAGAGCTTCTCTGCCAACCTAATGTAAAAATCGAACGCATACTCTCAAAAGGACATACTTCACCCGAAACTGGCTGGTATGACCAAGCGGAGAATGAGTGGGTTGTGGTTCTACAAGGGACCGGGGAGATCACCTTTGAGGATGGTGACAAGGTTCGGCTTCAACCTGGTGACTACATTAACATTCTAGCTCACCGAAGACACAAGGTTTCATGGACTGACCCTGATAGTGTCACCGTTTGGTTGGCTGTCTTTTATCCGTAACTACCCCAATAACCACAGGGTATTACAAAGCCTTTCTCATTTCATTGCGGTGCCGTTTATACGCTATAGAAAAAAGATCGGCGACCATCATGAAGAAAAAATTGAATGCAGTTGTGGCAATAGCTAATCACATTTAATTACATCAAAACCAAGAAGCCGTGGCTACAACAACAAAGGTGACAGCAACACCATAAAGAAGCGCCCTCACTAAATGCTTTTTTGTGATTGATGTAGAATGAACATTAGACTTGTCATGTTTTAAATTATTCATACGATTACTCATAAATTAAGCAAAGTTGGTCAAATGCGGCAAACTTTTCGTTTCTTGTAAAGAATTTAAGCCGCTTCTTTTTTATCTTCAATAACTTCTTGAGTTGTATTAACCGTTATTTTACGTGGTTGTAATGCCGCTGGAATTTCCCTAACCAACTGAATAGTCAGGAGCCCATTAGCAACTGTAGCATCAGTGACTTCAACATACTCGGCCAAATTGAATTTACGTTCAAATGATCTTGTAGCAATACCTTGATAAAGATATTTTCGAGTATCTTCATCGGTTTGTTTCTTACCCGATACAGTTAAAATTCCATTTTCAACTTGAAGATCAAACTCATCCTCTGAAAAACCAGCAACCGCTAAGGTAATGGCATAATGGTGCTCGTCCATTGCCTCTATATTATAAGGGGGATAATTCGGTACGGCTTTATCTGTACTCAGTGCTGAATCAAATAAAGATGCAAAGTGATCAAAACCAACAGAACTACGGTATAGGGGTGTTAAATCAATTCTAGTCATCAGATATTCTCCTTGAGAAGCAATATATTTAGAAATAAAAGTCATGCTCTACATTTAGACTTATGCTTACTCAAAATATGGGGGCGGTCGATTTATTTTTCAAGCGTTATTTCACAAAATAACAACACACTATTTCTTCCAAATTATAATCATAGGCGAGTCGCTATGATTGCGGGCAGTGTAAGTACTAAGGAACCTTTTATGATGACTATTAATCTTTAGTGTTGAATAATATTAACAGAGACAGGCGTTATAGATAATATTGAATAATTTAGGCTGTATCACTGTCTAAAGGTAGACACTAAAAAAACATAACAAGAGGAAAGCGATGTTAAGAATAATTGATATAGGCATTGAAAATGCCACTGCCTTTTGTGTTTTAGGAAAAATCACCAAAGCGGATATGTCAGTTGTACTTTTAAATGCGAAAGAAAAAACAGAACATTATGGAAATATTGTCATATATGAAGAAATACAAGGTTTCGAAGGGATTGAGCTTTCAGCTATTATCGAAGAATTTAAATATTTGTTCGAAATAGGCATATCAAATATCTCAAAGGTTGCGGTTGTCACAGACAAAAAATGGATAATGAAGGTCGCTAGCCTTGAAGCAAAAATTTTTAGAAATATTGACATAAAGTACTTCCGATTCAATGAAAAACCACTTGCCATTACGTTTTTAAAGAATGCTTAACATGCCCCTTTCTCTTCAATTGTTGTGGGAAAACTTTAGGATAATGGGCTGATCAAAGGTCAAATATAGATCCCTAATAAAGTTTGCCTTGTTAAGGCTTGTTCAGTTCATAGGAGTCCTTAATCAATACAATAGTGACTAATGTTTCTGAACCCACTCGTTGACTAATTTTTGCGATTCTTCTCGTTGTGCTTCGGTCATATTTTTGGCAATGATAGCTCTATTTTTTTCAGCATCGTTATGACCACTTATTGCTGAAACCGTCCACAGCATATGCGCCATAACAAAGTCTCGTGGAACTGCTTGTCCTTGCGCATACAACAACCCTAACTCATATTGGGCATTAGCAACACCTTGCTCTGCTGCTTTTCTATACCACTTGACTGCTTCACTATAATTCTGAGGAACACTTGTTCCATGCGCATAGACACGTCCTAAAGCAGTTTGTGCTTCAGCATGCCCCTGTTTGGCTGACTTCGTATACCACTTGATAGCTTGTTTGTAATCCTGGGGTACACGTTGTCCTTGGTCATACATGATTCCTAAATTATATTGAACATCAGGATCTCCCTGATCAGCTTTCTTTTCACAGTGACCCATATCGGCATCCCAACAATATTGATTCTGAAGCCATTTAGTGGTTAAGTCTTTTGCTTTTCTTATTTGTTCGGGTGTCATTTTTCTGCTAACAAGAGTCTTTTTTATTTTAGCATTCTGATTGCCTGTTTTGGCAGCCACATTAAAAAACAGGTAGGCCTTTATATAATCTTGTGAAATACCTGTGCCTTTGAAATACATCACGCCTAGATTATTTTGTGCATCAACATGCCCTTGTTGTGCTGATTTTTGAAACCACTTTACAGCTTCTTTATTATTCGCTTCAACACCTTGTCCTTTAACATACATCCAGCCTAATTTATTTTGTGCATCAACATTCCCTTGTTGTGCTGATTTTTGAAACCACTTTAGAGCTTCTTTATTATTGGCGTTAACGCCCTGTCCTCTGATATACATCCAGCCTAATTTGTTTTGTGCACTAACATTTCCTTGTTCTGCTGATTGCTGAAACCATTTTATGGCTTCTTGATAATCTGGTGAGATTCCTTTCCCCTGGAAATATATCTGTCCTAAATTGTATTGCGCATGAACATGACCTTGCTCTGATGATTTTGTAAACCATTTTATGGCTTCTTGATAGTCCTGTGATATCCGTTTCCCTTTAACATACATCCAGCCTAATTTATTTTGTGCATCAGCATTCCCTTGTTCTGCAAGAATCATATGTCTTTGAAATTCACCGCCAAAAATTGATAATGTTCCCTGTTTTAGGGAGCATCCATTCATCAAACAAACGATGAATATCATAGTCAGTAAAAGCTTCATTTTCGTAGTTTTATCCCTAAACCTGATGCCATTAACTTTAATATAATCAACATCTAGCATACACCCAAATATCTTTTTTACTCAAGACCTCAGACATAACAATCGCTCTACCTTTTTCCAAAGCAGCATTTATTAGAAAAATGGGGGATATCAATTTATAAAGAGCACACAACCGATAGTTATTACCGCATCATGTTAGGTTGTAAAAGAAAGTATTCTATGGGGATTTTTTTGTACAATAACAGAACTGTTTCAAATGAGTTGTTAGATCAATGCGTGTTAAAAACGATAGTTTTACTTAATGGATGCTTTTATGAATTCACCCAATGATAAATTAGATAATGTAGTTGCTGATGCAAGACGTGCCCGTGAGCTACGGGATACGGGTTATCGTGAGCGGGCCTTAAAAATGTATCCGCATATCTGTGGGCGTTGTACACGGGAATTTGACCGTAAGAACCTTCATGAGCTTACCGTGCATCACCGTGACCATAATCATGATAATAACCCTTCTGATGGCAGCAACTGGGAATTATTGTGCTTGTATTGCCATGATAATGAACATCAACGACAACTTGAGGCACAACGCGGTGGAGGACCGTCTGATCGTACTACTACACCCGGTGCCACCCATAACCCGTTTGCAAATTTAAAGGATATGTTAGATAAAAACAAAGGCTGAGCACTTGTAAGAGCACATTTTTTTGTGAAAAACGCTGTTTTAAGCGCTTATTCACACAGGCGTAAGACTGCATCTGATCAACGTTCTGTGAACTAATGAGTCTAATTACATAAGAGAACGTTTTAGTTTATGGGTAACTTTGTGGCAAAAACAATGGTGAAAGAAAAAAGAAATGTGTAAATGTCTCAACAGCTATTGATGGACGCTTATTTTACGGGGTTAGATACAGGCTATTAACAACTTAAATGGAGCAGAAATTAAATAACATCATCGCGACTTGTTTTCTTAAGAGAAAAATTGTACATATATCCTTATGAGTCAACAATACGATTGCTGTGTTTATTTGGGCGATGAATTAGCCGCTTATGGGTTTGGTAATGACCACCCTTTTGGTCCTCAACGTCATCATGTTTTTAAACAGGCGTTTTATCAACAAGCCCTGCAAAAAAAAGTGGCTGTACTAGAGCCAAAATCTGTTGACCAAAAAATATTGGAATTGTTTCATACCCACGCCTATGTTGAACAAGTTAAACAACAATCTAAGTTCGGTATAGGTTATTTGGATCAAGGTGACACGCCTGCATTTATCGGCATGTATGAAGCGGCCTCTACGGTTGCGGGTTCTGTCTGTGATGCAATAGATCGCATTATGAAAAAAGAATATAAACGTGCCTTTATTCCTATCGCAGGCTTGCATCATGCACGCCGCCATATTGCGGCAGGTTTTTGCGTATTTAATGATTGTGGCATTGCTATTGAATATTTACGTGCACAACATGATATCCGGCGTGTTGCTTATGTTGATATTGATGCACACCATGGCGATGGGGTGTTTTATAGTTTTGAAGACGATCCTGAAGTGATCTTTGTTGACTTACATGAAGATGGCCGTTTTCTATACCCTGGCACCGGTTCAGAATCTGAAACTGGGCTAGGAACTGCAAAAGGGAGCAAACTCAATATACCTATGGCGCCTCATGCCAGTGATGCTGATTTTATACACGCTTTTGAACAAGCAGAGCAGTTCCTGGTCACACAGGATGCTGATTTTATTCTCTTACAATGTGGTGCAGATAGTATACAGGGAGACCCCATTACCACCTTGTCATACAGTGAAAAAGCACATGCTTATGCGACCCAAAGGCTCTATAAATTAGCTGATGAGATGTGCGAGGGTAGATTGTTAGCGATGGGTGGTGGGGGTTATAACCATGACAATATTGCTAAAACCTGGACCGCTGTCGTCAACGAAATGGCCTAGAATTAATTTTCATTATCGTCCTTGCTACAGAATCAGCCCAGGACTGACTTCAGAAGGATCTGGTCGGTGCTGCTGCTGGATTTGAGTAAAACTCAAGAACCTCTTTTAATTAGTAGTACTGAACTTTTGTTAATAGGGGTAGTCGGACAAGTCGGGTAGCTGGAAAATATTAAAAGAATATAAGTGCTTCTCTATACTTAAAATCACATTGTAAGGTGGCCAAGGCCATCTACTTTTCCAGTTACCTTCTCTTTTATTGTTAATGTTCAGGTCGGGAACTTCCTTTGATTTACTTTTGGATCGTAACGGTTTGTCTATGACCGTAGTTTTATAGTGACGGCACACAATCCCCCATGAAGCCATTCTTCATTGCTCTGTGGCTATTCAAAAAGCCCTTCACCGGAGTGCTAAGTTGACCTTCTATCTTGCGTCAGTGAAGCCATTAAAGGTGACACTATCTCAAAGAATACTTTTTGCAAAAAAGTAACGCGACTCGTGCGTAAATTAAAGCAATGACAAAAAAACACGCCGTATCGTGAGCTCAAAGAGCTAGTGGAACAAGCACACAAAGTACCTGCCTGTGGTAAAAATCAACATAATAAAAGTTCATTTCTGTTCATTTTTAAGAGCGATGGAACTTTTTGCGCTTAATATTATCTTATTATTTGTGAGTCCATGAATCTCATCTTTTTTATTACAACCTTTAAGTGAGAGTTTTGGTGCTCATCTTGTAATGTTATATTTATGTACGACCTACGGGCGCATCATCCTCTGGTGCGGCCGTAGTTTTTACACGCCCTTCATGCCGCTCTGTTTATCCAAAGTGACTCACCAAGGCTAACCCTTTCCCCGCATCTATTGGCTCTACTAGCGCGTTCACTTGCGCCTAAAAGGACTGTCGCGCTCTAACACTAATGGCTTTAGTGGATGCTGAATAGATAATGCTGGAATTGTTAGGATTGAGAAGTTGATTTGAAATGATCTCGACTTAATTGAATAACCATTGGCGCCAGTAAAACAAGCGCAATTAAGTTGGGTAATGCCATTAATGCATTTAAAGTATCAGCCAGTAGCCAGATAAAATCGAGCTGCGCTAAAGCACCCACGGGCACTGCAATAACCCAAAGTATGCGGAACGGTATAATCGCCTTAACCCCGAGTAAAAACTCAATGCAACGTTCACTATAGTAACTCCAGCCTAAAATTGTGGTGAAAGCAAAAATGGTGAGGGCGATGGCAATAAAATAGTCGCCTCCTGGTATGGCCTTGGCAAAGGCAAGGGAGGACAGTGATGCTCCGGTTTCACCACTGGTCCAGGCGCCAGAAGTGATGATGACTAAGCCAGTAATACTACATATTATAATGGTGTCAATAAAAGTGCCCAACATGGCGATTAATCCCTGATCAATCGGACTATTATTTGCGGCAGCAGCATGAGCAATGGGTGCACTGCCTAATCCAGCTTCATTAGAAAAAACACCTCGAGCAACACCAAAACGAATTGCCCCCCAAACCGCTGCACCGACAAATCCGCCCTGCGCAGCGGTGCCAGTAAATGCGTTTGTAACTATTAAATTAAAAGCTTCAGGAATGGCGCTAAAGTTGATGGCTAAAACAATTAAGCCAAAACTGACGTAAGTGAATGCCATAAATGGCACTAATTTACTCGCGAAATTAGCAATGCGTTTTATGCCGCCAATGAGCACCATGCCAACCAGGATCATCAATGTAACCCCGGTAACTTCAACAGGGATGTTAAATGAAGACAATAATACATCGGCGACGGAATTTGCCTGCACAGAATTGCCAATACCAAATCCAGCGATAGCACCAAAAATTGCAAATGCAGTCCCTAGCCAGGCCCATTTTTTCTCCAAGCCATTTTTTATGTAATACATTGGGCCGCCCACATGCATGCCGCGTTCGTCGATTTCTCGAAAATGTACTGCACATACGGCTTCGGCATACTTGGTTGCCATGCCAACCAATGCGGTACACCACATCCAAAATAATGCCCCGGGACCACCGATAAAAATTGCAGTAGCAACGCCGGCAATATTACCCGTACCGATTGTTGCTGCAAGGGATGTCATTAAGGCGCTAAATGGGGCGATGTCGCCTTCACCTTTAGCCGTTCGGCCTTGCCACAATAACTGACAACCCATGCCTAACCGCGTAATGGGTAGGAAACGTAAGCCAATCATTAAAAAACAACCTGTGCCTAAAATGGCAATTAGCATGGGAACGCCCCATACGATGCCATTGAATTCTTTTACTGCACTAGTAATGAATTCCATGTTTTCTACCATTGTTAAATTTTATTTAGAGTCCAAAGTTTTATGTGGGTAGAAGTATCTAACTCTCTTTACCCAATAAAAACCGAATAGTTCCAGAAAAATATTGACATCAATTCTAGGTATTTAACGTCTAGCTTACACCTAAAGATCTTTTATACTCAATACCACAAAGATAAATAAACCCTATGAAAAATTATGTGGTTTTAGGGCTTTAAAAGTGGGCGCCCAAAAGTCAATGTCGACCCAATGACCTAGTGCGCCTTGTATCACAATTCAGGACGGTGTGATTATTAACTAATATTATTGCAGTGGGGCTACATTTTAATACGGTTAAATTTTTTTAAGATATATAGTGCTATGAAACCTTTTTTAATGACTGACTTAAGATCTTTAATTGTTCTTTCCACATCTTAGCCACGCGACTTTGTGGACCGTATCTTTGAGTGGCATGAGCCAATTGTTTTTCCATGACTTCTTGATTAAGCATGAGTTTTTTCATGACTTCGGGTGTAAACATGATAATTCTCCCTAGCAATCATTGTCGTGACAGGTACGCATAAACTCTGATTTAGTCGCGACGATGACTGTTGGGACGCCATTCGCTCAGGATCCTATGCGGTTGAGCAGTGGAGAGGATTAATCTGCCCTTATTACTAATCATTGTTTAGCCTTTAATGACTGTGTTGGCGAGGACTTATAGCAGGATTTGTTTTATGAAATGAGTGCGGTCTTGCATAAATAGGCTAACCCTCACTGCTAATTTATAGACCCAAAAAAATCAGAAATAGTGCATAAAATTACAGTGCAGTAAGTTTAAACAAAATAATTTTAACAAAAAGTGTTACTACACATGTCAGGAGTTACTGTGGTAAGAGTGCTGAGTGCGTTGACAGAAAGTAGCCGCCGCGTGTTAATAGTCGCTTACCTGGAATAGATAAAAGCTAAATGTGAGGAACTTTGCGTTTAAATAAATCATCTACATTGTTACAACCTGAAGATGGGGTGACGTTGCTAATTTATTATGTACAATCATTTTAATTACGAGTAAGCAAGGCTCTTCTAATAAAGAGCTTACGCGCGGTGTATTGACTAAGAGGTGCTGATATGAGACTTGAAAAACTTGATATAAAAGACTTTGCCACACAACACTATCTCGATGACTATCTAGATGAACACAAAGGAGATCATTTACCTAAAGCACTACAGATGCTTCAAAAACTCCAAATTAAGCTAGAGGGTAATGTGATGACCTCTGAGAGTTTTGAAATAGCGTTATCGAACGAAATACATCGTCTAAAACACTTGGCCAGTGAACAACAAGCCAAAAAACACCTCTAAGTTAATATTTTCTACGTTTGATTTGAGCGGTGTGGGGGGATTGCACTTTTGCTTCAGAGAAGTGAGTGTGGTATTTGGAGGGCACTATTATCAACATAGGATTGTTTTTTAAACCTGCTAAACATCCATTAAAAAACCATGACCCATTTTCAGGAATCAATCATTAGAGTTGTTAAAAAAATACGCATGATAAGACTCATAAATATAATCAATGCCTATAAAAAACAAGCCAATCCCTCCGATAAAAATAATAATTGGAATCGTTGCCGTTATGATGATTGGTTTTATAATGTCCATTATCTTATCTCCTTTGTTTTTGTCATAGAACCAAAGGGTTTGGATGGATTTTTTTTGCTGGGTATGAAATATAGACCGCCCTAATAGAGAAATGTTCTATCGTCTGATAAATTTCATTCAGCGGGTAAATTGTCTTTTGGAGCGCACTCAATCGACGTCTTATCTGTTATGAACCCATAGATTGATATCTGATTGAACAAGCCACCCCTGTAAATCACACCGACACAAAAAACTATTTCCATACCGATCATCTACGGTGTTATTTTTTAAGAGCACTAGTAAAAAATACTCGTTTAATTAATGGGCCTGCGTGCCTTATTGCTTCCATAGATTCGTGATGTACGTTTTCATTTGAATGGGTTGCAGGGGTCAATTGTGACATATTGACGCGCGTCAATTGGTCACTTTCTTTAAGCACCACCTTTGATTTATCATGCTGATTCAAAAATATGCCTCTGTTCTTAAATTAATGTTTTTTAACTATTGATTATTTCATTGCGCACAACGGACTGTAGCACATAGAAATACCTAACCTATTTCTGTCTCTTTATTATGATCTCACAGCTCCAAAAACCTATTGTATTTATGTCTGTGTTGGTGCTCACGCTTGCAACGACGGCTTTTTATGGTATTGCCTCTAATTTTTCATGGACTTTCAAACCCCCAAAACCGGCTATGAAGGTACAGAAAAATATAAGTGATGCCCTTCTTACCAAGACAGCATTCATTTCTAATGACGGTTATCAACATCCATTAAAAATATGGGGCGCTAAAAATGGGAATCACAAAGCAATTGTTGTCTGCCTACATGGCTTCAATGATTACTCTTCGTCATTTGCATCGCTGGGAAAGTATTTATCTACACAAGATATTAAAACCATAGCCTATGATCAAAGAGGGTTTGGTGGTACAAATTCTCCTGGTTATTGGCATGGTGGATCAGTAATGGCTGATGATCTATTTTCTTTAGTTGCTTTGATAAAGTCCCAAGAACAAAACATGCCTATATTTGTACTGGGTAGTAGTATGGGCGGAGGGGTTGTATTGAAGACCCTTTCATCAACGCTACTTGATGTTAATGGTGTGATCCTGGTTGCTCCGTCCGTGCGAGGAAGAACGGTAATGCCGTGGTATCAACGGGCAACGTTGTGGTTGGCAGCACATACTATTCCATGGGCACAAATAGGTGGCGGTGGACTGAAAATAACACCATCAGATAATATAGCCATGTTACGAGATCTGCGTAAAGACCCCTTGATTATTAAAAAAACAATTATCGCTACGGTTTGGGGTTTAGTTAACTTAATGGACGATGCCTTATTAGCCTCAAATGAATTAAATGCTAATACGTTGTTGCTCTATGGTAAGAAGGATGAAGTTATCCCCCCCGTTGCAATGAAAAAAATGATTGATTCACTCCCGGTAAAAGGGACACATATTCAAAAAATCATCTATGACGAGGGTTATCATATGTTATTGCGTGATTTACAAGGATGGCTTGTTCAATCTGATATAAATCTTTGGATTGATAATATATTAGTTAGCGACGCTAGCCCTGTTGCGAAGCATCAGCCGATTTTTTAAAGATCACATCCTTTTTTCAACTTGTTGGTAGTGTTTATGAGTCATTTAATTGGAAGAAAACTGACGATAAGCAGATCGACAATAATTCTCTACCCCTCTACGAACAGCCCCTTAAGGGCTAGACTTGAATGACCACTGACTAATCGCCTGTCCTTTAGCACTACTAAGTAACTAAATTCCCATAAGCAACTATAAAAATTAATTTAAAGAATTTCTACGGGTAATGATTTAGATAACTTATGATTGATGGGGTTACCTAAACGGTCAACAGAAACAAATACAATCTTGTCAATATTAATAATAGTCTTAGCGGTTTCTTTATTTCTAACAAGACAGGTCAGCGTAATAGATGTGTTACCTATTTTAGTCACCTTAAGTCCGAACTCAACGATATCATCCTGCATTGCTGGCGACACAAAATTAATTTCTGAAATATACCGTGTAACCAAATGAGGTATTTTTAATTGACACTTAGCAAAGATAAAGGCCTCTTCGTCTACCCAACGTAATAATGTCCCCCCAAATAACCGATCTGCACTGTTAAGGTGCCCCGGCATAACTAACCTACGACTTAAAAAACGCATGATTTCATTCCTACTTTTTTATCTACAATCTATCTATTACTATACCTAAATTATTCACCACAGTTTCATACATTTAATAATTGTAAGCCGTAAAATATTTTTAGACGATTAGCGGCTTGAAATGGCTTCATTAAACAATGCAAAAAATATAACTCGTTTTTGTACGGTGTTTGTAAGGAAAAATATTAGGTATTTATTTCGTATATTTAAGAGACGGTAGTGCGGTGATCAATTCGTTAATTGAAGTGGTGGATGCTGTGGCGATCGAAAGAGCGCATCCAAAGACGGAAGGGAATAGACTGCTCAGATACGCTCTTTCTTGCGTTTTTATGAAAGAGACACTCACCTTTACACCCGATGGAGGGAAAGAATAAATACGAGAGTTTCTCACGCATATTAATTGGATAAAGCATATTAATAATAGTTCAATTTTCTACGGGTAGACTGTTATGCGTGTAAGATAAAATTACTAAATAACTTACTGCCCCAGTTATCAACTTTACTTATAATATTCAAATCAGTTCGCTGTGGAGGTTTACTAAAAAGTGGAATCTAGTTCTTCAGAAAACCTTAACCATACCGTTAGAGTACCCGAGCTACCGACAACGTCATTTTTATTTTGTTGTCGCTACATTAAAACCTATCTATGGCATTTAATGTTCATGCTAGTACTTGAAGGCGGTCAGGCTACATGTTCTATATTACTTCCTTATGCCATAAAAAAGATTATGGATGCGGTTGCACTTGCCCAACAACTTAAAGTAGACGTTTGGATCGAGGTAGAACCGGCTCTGTGGCTATTTGGTGGATTGAATCTGGGTATCGTATTATTTTCACGCGCTAGCGGTGCCATGTTGGTGCTACTGGGACCCACAATACGGTTACAGGTTCGTCGTGAATTATTCAATTATTTACAAGGCCATTCTCACCGCTATTTTCTGAGTCATTACGCAGGTTCTCTGGCTAATCGCATTAGTGAGGTAGCGTTAGGTGTTGCCAATACTATTTGGACGGTGTTATTTGATTTTTGGCCCTTAATTATCACCTTCAGTGTTTCTCTGGTTTTATTGATAAGTGTTAATAATAAATTAGCTTTGGCACTCGGTTTATGGCTGGCTATATATGTATTGATTTCTTTTTTTTTAGCGCTACGATGCCGGCATTATGCACAAAAATATGCTGCAGCAAGAAGTTTGGTTAGTGGCAAGATTGTTGATTCAGTGACTAACATACAAAATGCAAAACTGTTTGCACGACGAGATTATGAACAACGCTATTTGGAAGGCTATTTAGTAAAAGAGGTTAACATTGCACGGAAGACCTTTTGGTTTATGGAGCGTATACGCTGGTTCCAGTTTGTTTCAGCTATGATTTTAATGCTTGGCATTATTGGTTATGCGCTGAAAATATGGAGCGATAAGGGTATGACTGTCGGTGAATTTGCGATGTCGGCGAGTTTGTCATTAATGCTGATTGAACAGGCCCGTGGATTGAGCCGTCGTTTTCTTGAGTTCTTTGAATATACTGGAAACATCAATGAAGGTGTGAGTCGAATCATTCAGTCCCATGAAATCATGGATGATGTTGATGCCAAGCCACTCATTGTTACACAGGCTACGGTTCAGTTTACACAGCTTAGTTTCGGTTATGGAAGTGACAAGCCGGTTTTCCAAGATCTAAATATAACGATAAAATCTGGAGAAAAGGTTGGATTAGTCGGCTTTTCAGGGGCGGGTAAAAGTACCTTGTTTAACCTTCTATTGCGTCTTTTTGATCCACAATCTGGTGCTATTTTAATAGACCAACAAAACATCCAGTCTGTCACACAGGAAAGCTTGCGTAATAGCATCACCATGATTCCTCAAGATCCCATGTTATTTCACCGCACGCTACTTGAAAATATTCGTTACGGCCGATTAAATGCGACTGATGATGAAGTCATTTCAGCAGCCAAAAAGGCCCATGCACATGAATTTATAATGGCCAGCGAGAGTGGTTACCAATCATTGGTAGGGGAGCGAGGGGTGAAATTGTCAGGGGGCCAGCGCCAGCGCATTACGCTAGCCCGAGCGATTTTAAAAAACACGTCCATTTTATTACTTGATGAAGCAACGAGTGCACTGGACTCCGTGACAGAACATCATATTCAGGAAAGCCTGGCCTATCTTATGCGTGATAAAACGGTGATGGTGATTGCGCACCGGTTATCAACGCTGTCACATCTGGATAGGATTCTGGTATTTCAGCAAGGTGTAATTGTGGAAGATGGTAGTCACAGCGAACTATTAAGGCGTGAAGGTCATTATGCTCAAATGTGGTCTATGCAGGCCGGTGGTTTTCTGCCTCAGTCAGAATTATGACGATCGCTAGTTAGGTAACGCTTATTTGCTGATGTGTCTGCATCCATTCTCGTGCTAAAACGTATGATTTCCATAATTGTGAATCAGTCATTATGTTTTCAACAATACCGCTAGCCAATTGTATAGAAACCAGACAATCTGACAACGACTGCAGACACAGCAATGACTTAATTGACTTGTGTCGGCGTTATCCACAGGGTTGCTCACAGGCGTTGTGGATTAGTTAAATCGTAGTAACTTAAAAGACACATAAAGGGTATGTTTTTATGAAAAACACCCTCACCCTTGCTTAACTGAATGATAGAACGATGACGAAGTTGTTATTTTGAACGAAAGTTGACATTGACACTAAGGTAAATAAGGCGTAGTTGTACAGGTAATGCTCAGAACGCGTGATTTATATCAACTACTATTCGAGGGTGCATAAATAATGAGAATAATAAAGTTATTTTGGGTGATATTGGGTGTATTGTTTTTAAGCGGTTGTGGCGATCAATTTTGGTGTGGAGATGATGGCTGCGGTAAAAGGTGTACTTCTCAACGTTGTATAAACAGTGATAGCAGTTTGGGTTTATGAAAATAAGGGAAAGGCTCAATACTTGATGCATGAATTTCAGCTTAAGAAATGCGCTTTTTTGTATAGACTGTTGAATATTATTTAACAATTTTATAGCTGATGTCTGGCTTTAAATAATGGAGCGCCTCATCATCAATGATAATGGCCCCTGCACTCTATTTACATATTAAGAATGATTCACAGCCCGATCGTTTTCATCACCATGAGGGTGTATAAAATATAGACAGCTCCTCAGCAACGCCTACCACAACAATGACTTAATTGACTTGTGTCAGCGTTGTCCACAGGGTTGCTCACAGGCGTTGTGGATGAATTGAGACATAACTATTAAAAAGACGTACCTCGTTAGGGCCTAGCTACCCTTTGGCTATTTATAATCAACGTCCAACTTTTAGATTAATACGATCATTATGCTCCACATCGAAAGACTCAATGCCCTTATATCAGCATCGTGCGACCGGATTCGTTCTAGCCTAACGCTCTTGCCGCGTACACCATGATAAAACTAACTCCTCAAGTGCCACTGAGCCTTTATTTGTACTGACACAGTCATGTTAGTTCCCTACCCTACTCTTACCGAGATAAATGAGCGCGCGAGAAGCGATCTAAGCAACATCTTCATACAGAGGCGGCCTTAGGGGGCTTAATTAAATATAGACAGCTTTAGTTCCCCCTTAAGTGACTTCAATGGGTAAGGCTATGGACGATGTTCAGGTTGATATTAAGTGTTACAGTAGGAATGTAAATTTTAGATTGTTATGGTTTTAAAAGTTTTCTGACCTTATAGGTTAAGAAATGCACTGAGAATTTTAATTTAAGCTAAAAACACTGATTATTCAGGGTGGAATCTATGAGTCCATTAGTTTACCTAGTACCCGCAGCAGGTGTTATTGCACTCATTTATGCTTGGTCACAATCTGTTTGGGTGGCTAAACAAGATCCCGGTGATGAGACGATGCAGAAAATTGCTAAGTTGATCCGTAGCGGTGCCATGGCTTTTTTAAAGCGTGAATATAAAGTGCTTACTGTTTTTACCTTGGTGGTTGTGATTTTATTAGTGCTAGGAAATGTTAATAGTGGTGCGATTAATGATTTTCGAAGCCCTTTAATTGGTTTGTCTTTTTTGATTGGGGCGATTGCATCAGCATCCGCAGGCTATATTGGCATGCGAGTTGCCACGATGGCCAATAACCGCACTACTGCTGCAGCCTGTAATGGTTTAGAAGATGCTTTAAAAGTAGCCTTTGCCGGTGGTTCGGTAATGGGGATGAGTGTTGTTGGGTTGGCGCTTTTGGGGCTGGGTTCGCTGTTTATTGGTTATACACAATTATTTCAAGGGATTAATGGTCTCAATAAAGTGCTCATAGTCATTTCTGGCTTTTCCATGGGCGCTTCTTCCATTGCGTTGTTTGCCCGTGTGGGTGGGGGCATATTTACTAAAGCCGCTGATATTGGTGCCGATTTAGTCGGTAAAGTTGAAGCTGGATTACCCGAAGATGACCCCAGAAACCCCGCTGTCATTGCTGATAATGTGGGTGATAATGTAGGCGATGTTGCCGGTATGGGGGCTGACCTGTTTGAGTCTTATGCAGGTGCTATTATTGGCGCTATGATTTTGGGACTCGGTTTTTCTTCGGTTGATGGCGATAGGAGTTTACCGATAATTTTACCTTTGTTATTAGCGGCCGCAGGTGTTTTATGCTCTATTGCGGGCATATTTTTTGTACATTTAAAGGCGGGCGATAATGCACAACGGGCGCTTAATATGGGTTCATTCGGAACCGCGGCTATTATGGCTGTGGTAAGTTATTTTATCACTCAAGCCTTGTGGCCTGAAGTCGTGATTGATATGGCAACTGGGGAATCGATTGCTGCGTTAAATGTCACGATAGCTATTATTATTGGATTAATCGTAGGTATTTTGGTTGGGTTGACGACCGCTTTTTATTGCTCCATGGGTAAACGGCCGGTTAATTATATTGTAGAAAAATCCAAAACAGGTTCCGCAACAAATATTATTGCGGGTCTTACAATAGGCATGGAGTCGACTGTTATCCCTATTATTTTAATTGTTTTAGGGGTCCTTGGTGCCTATGGTGCTTGTGGCATGTATGGAATAGCTATCGCGGCGGTAGGCATGTTATCCACAACCGGTATTCAATTGGCTGTTGATGCCTATGGCCCCATTGCCGATAATGCTGGAGGCATTGCTGAAATGAGTAAGCAAACCCCTGCTGTTAGAGCGATCACTGATAACCTTGATGCGGTTGGTAATACCACGGCAGCAATCGGAAAGGGCTTTGCTATTGTTTCGGCGGCGATGACAGCCTTGGCACTTTTTGCCGCTTTTATGTTGCAAGCTAATTTAGAGACTATCAATATTGCTAAGCCAACGGTTATGGTCGGCTTGTTTTTAGGTGCTATGTTGCCATTTTGGTTTAGTTCATTAGCGATGAAAGCAGTCGGTAATGCAGCTATGGATATGATTGAGGAAGTACGCCGGCAGTTTCGTGAAATTGACGGCTTGCTTATCGGGGCAGTTGAGCCCGATACGGCGCGATGTGTTGATATTGCAACCGTTGCCGCGATTAAAGAAATGATTTATCCAGGAATATTAGCGATTACCTTTCCCGTTCTGACAGGATTTATTTTAGGTGCCGAATCATTGGGGGGTCTCCTGGCAGGCGTTACGTCATCGGGTGTTTTGATGGCTATTTTTATGTCTAACGCAGGTGGAGCATGGGACAATGCCAAAAAATCATTAGAAACTGTTGGTTTTACATGCCCAGACGGTTCAATACAAGGTGCCGGCTCAGAGATCCATAAGGCAACCGTGGTTGGTGATACTGTAGGAGACCCGTTTAAAGACACAGCGGGTCCTTCTCTTAATATTTTAATTAAACTGATTAGTATTGTTGCCTTAGTTATAGCGCCCATAATTAGTTAATTTCGTTATATATGGGCGTAATGTTCAAAAACCCCTTCATTCTTTAATCATTCCATCACTCACGATAAACCTTCTCGTTCGCTCGCCATTATTACCCCTAAAAGGTACTTTATCAGTAATGGTGTTGATAATCATTCTCATTTACATTAAGATATGGTTTATTTAAATCAGGAGGAATCTTTATGTATGTGTGTTTGTGTAAAGGTGTTACAGAGTCACAGGTTAATGAGGCTATTAGCCAAGGGTGTTGTAATAAATCAATGATTCAAGATAAACTCGGGCTTGGAAGTGTATGTGGTAGCTGTATTCCGGAAACGCAGATTTTACTGGATCAATCGCGCTATGCTCAGCTAGAAATTGATGAATCGATTTTATTAGGCATTTAAGGAGTTTTGATGAAAGGCGACAGCAAGGTTATTGAATATCTAAATAAAGCATTGGCAAATGAGTTGACCGCTATTAACCAGTATTTTTTACATGCACGGATGTATGGGAATTGGGGTTTAGCTAAACTTAATGAAAAGGTGTATCACGAGTCTATTGATGAAATGAAGCACGCAGACCAATTAATTGAACGGATCTTGTTTTTAGAAGGCCTACCTAACTTGCAACACATGGGGAAACTCATGATTGGTGAAAATACACCTGAGATGCTAGCTTGTGATTTAAAGTTAGAGGCTTTAGCGCTACCTCTTTTACAGGAAGCAATTGCTTATTGTGAAGTCGTTAAAGATTTTGTTTCCAGAGAAGTCTTTTCATCTATCTTAGAAAGTGAGGAAGAACATATTGACTGGTTGGAAACTCAGATTGAGCTTATAGACAAAGTTGGACTGGAAAATTATTTACAATCCCAAATGTAATGACTTCATAGTGTTTTTTTATCTAACGTAAGAGAGCACATTAAATCTTTATAAGCCTAATACTGATTCTTCTTTAATTATCACTTATAAATTTCATTACTTCAGACCACCATAATGACTCGGGGCTAACAGGTACTGAATTGTGCCCTGCTTCAGGAAACTGCCACATTTGTTTCTTCCCCACTAGCGAGTTATACAAATTTAGAGTGAACCGATTGGGAATTATTTTATCTTTTTGAGCTAATATAACGGCCGTAGTTCCTGAAAATTGTTCTAAATTTTCAATGTTGTTGAATTTATCCCGGGTCAGCCTTTTACCCCAAAAGAACCAAAAGTGATGGTGTGCAACATTAGCTAAATTATCAAAAGGCGTCATAAGGACAATCCCTTTCACCTTGATTTCCCCTGTTTTTATAATCCCAGTAACAACGCCTGCTCCCAGTGACTCCCCCCAAAGAAACACCGGCTCATCAAACTGTTCCTGAACCAAAAGTGTTGTTTGCAATCCATCTTTAATTAAAATTTCTTCCGAAGGCCTACTTGATCGTGAACCATAGCCTGGATACTCAACTAATATGACACGATAGCCGAGTCGCTCCAGTGCTTCAATATAATAGTAGCGCCCTTTAGCAGAACCGGCATTACCATGAAAAACCACAATTGTACCTTTAGCCTGTGTTAACTGATTCTGGGTAATAAACCCACGATAGTCTTTTTCAACAGGCCAGGGTTTTAAATTATAGGGCCTTGTTAATTCATCTAAACAGTCTGAAGGAAACGTTTCAGGTAAATAAATCAATTTCCTTTGGAACAGAAAAATAACGAGTAGGCATACTAAATATAAAATTACTAAAGACAGCATATTGGGCTATGACAGGGTTTAAAAGTCATCCTATTAAATAATTTAATTGTTAATAGCTCTAAAAGTTAAATTAATTCGCATACCTTTGACTTGCTTTCTTTTAGGTACACAGTGTTGCCAATGGTGTTGCAATTCACCGCCCATTATCAATAAAGTCCCATGATTCAAAGGAATAGATATTTTTAACGATGTATCGTTATTTCTTAAAATAAAATCTCGCATGGATCCAAAATTAACAGAACTAATGATCGGGTTTACACCTAACGTTTTTTCATCATCCGCATGCCAATTTAAATAATCCACCCCATCTCTATACCAGTTCATTAATACGCTATTAAATTTTACCAAAGCGACCTCTTCAATCCTTTTTTTTATAGCTATCAAGCCCTTATTCCATTCGTTTGGATTTGAGTTGATGCCCGAATAAGAATAAGACTTACCGGGATCACCGTACCATGATGTCATTCTAGGTAAGAGTACGTTTTTACCATATAGATTAATGCTTTCGCGTTTCCACTTTATATTTTTGAAATCAATAGCGTTAAATTCATCCTCAGTTAAATTTTTCCAATTTGTTGTTTGCCAATTATTCGCGTTATTTTCGAGAAAATACGCCATACATCTATCACTAATTTCCTGATTAAAAAAATGTTCCGCATAGAAGAGTTCTCCATGGGGTAGATTTATTTTGAAACCATCTAGTCTTTCATCCCATTTCACAGAGTAATCCTCTTCTTGTGGAAGAGCGAACGGTAAAATAGATTCATTAGTGACATTAAATAAATCCATCGATTAAACTACCTCTAAATCAATCAACCTTTACCTTACACCTAAATGTCTTTTTCACTCAATAACCCACAGATATAAACCAGCCTAACATTTCAGTGCACAGGGTGTCTTCGGTCTGGTCTAGCAAGAAGTCTGTTTAACCCTTAACCGCTTTTCCTTTAAATAGGGGAAAAGTGATACGAGGATAACGCCACAGAAGTAATAAAAAATAGAACCAACGGCTACCTGATACCCAAGCCCTCTTTCTGAATCCACATGACTATTAACTGTTGGACCTCTCGCTCGCCGGTACCAAGACCTGATGGCAAAACCGCCCAAAGAATGACCGTTACCAAACCGATAAGTACAACTAATTCATCGACTAAGTAAACACAGTACACCTAGTGTGGGTTCATAAAGAATAGATGCGCCATGTGTAAAAAATAAGTGTGAATTAATGAGTTAATTAATGCGCGTTTTTCGTTGATAACAGCCTTTCTTTAAGGCGGCAAAATAATGTTCTATAAAAGGATGGTTAATTGGATCATGATTGCTACTCAGCATAAGATTACGCTCGGCAACATAGGTTTGGTGAGTTCCACTATGGACTAGAACGTGGTACCAAGGTTGTTCCTTCGGTGGAAGGCTACGAGCCATTGCATCATACCAATTGTCATCCCCTAAAAACTTGTAGTCGACATCAATAATAACGCCGCGATAATTAAATAGCTTGTGATGGATAATTTGTCCAATAGAAAACTTAACTTCAGCCATATAAAAACTCCTAAAAAAACAGCCGTGTGAGCGCTTTAAAGATCTTTTAATGTAACCAACAGTCCTACAGCTTGTCGGCCTCGCGGGGCAGCAGGAGTCCTGCACTGTTATTTTGTGCGCTTAGAAAGGGCTTATCAGCAAAATCATATGCAATGGTGATAGTGATTTCCCCTGAAAAAGTATTAATCCCTATATCTATACTACTCCAAATAGCAATAGTCAGTCGGTTGATAATGGCGTTTGAAAGGGTTAAAGTCTATCGCATAAGGGGTTGCTAGCATTACTTTGACAGATACAGAGAACTATATTCGTAGCTAATAGTCTGAATACCGCACTAGGTTGATATTAAACCTCCAGACCTTTGAAGCGTGTAGTTCCCGATATTAGCCTAGTGCACCCTGTTTTTCTGGTATAGCGTTTTATCCCTTTTTCCATGGTAGAGGAAATATTCAATCGGATGACCTTTTAACTAGGGATGAACTGTTGGAGATGATAATCAAAAGGATTCGGTCAGGGAAAAAAAGCTGGAACATTGAAATAAAATCCTGACAGAAATGCTTATTTTGACCTAATTAATTCAAATGTGTTAAATTTAAGGTTTCACCCATTAATTTGAGAAAATATATTATGAGTAAAGGTACAGTAAAGTGGTTCGATGCAAGTAAAGGTTTTGGTTTTATTGCCCCAGATGATGGTGGTAAAGATCTTTTCGTCCATCATTCAGAAATTCAAAGCGGTGGAGATTATGCATCTCTTAATGACGGCCAAGCAGTAGAATATGAAGTAGGCCAAGGCCAGAAAGGTCCTTGTGCTACCAACGTTGTAGCAATTTAGTAAAAAACACATAATAAGTTTCTTGATCGGCGTATAAAATGCGATCAAGTTAGCTTACTCGTTATAGGATGGATTGAAGTCCGCTAACGCCAGAAATAAGCAAATATCATGTTCTGGTTTCAGTCGCCTTTTTTTCCTTAACAAGGAAGTGCCAGTTTGTAAATGATGCCGTCTATTGCCTTGTTGGGCCTTGCTAGTTGACTAACGTGATTCTGGCGTCATTTTAACTCAAAAATAATGGCCATCGAAAAACTCGATGGCCATACTCTGCTTAATGACTTAAAACATTGGTTTTGGATTTCTTGGCTGCTTTTGCAGCTTTCTTCTCTTTTGCCGTTAAAAGCGGTTTCTTTTTGATATTCTTTTTACTGTCTTGTCCTTTACTCATGATACTCTCCTCTTGCGGTCGCCTATTAAACCTAAAGTCAGTTTGAAACAACCTATAGGCTGTGGCTACACAATGACCTCCATTCAAGCGGCCAAGTCAATGTGTAACACTATTAGTATGGCCCTATGGGCGATCAATTGATAGGATTAGCTGGTCGCCTGTGCATTAAGGTTTATTGTTTAAAACAATAGGCCTGTTACGAAAATTAAGCGTATTACAGGGTGTCTTGTCACAAGGCGTTCAATTTGACGCCAAATCGGCGTAAATTAACTTAAAGTTAGGAAATCGGACTACCCAGGCTATGGAAAAACTAGTTGTACTCGTTGATGTGCAGAATATTTATTACACGACCAAACAATCTTATGATTGTAATTTTGATTACAATAAGTTTTGGGCGAAAGCCACTTCAAATAGGAAGGTAATAAAAGCGGTTGCTTACGCCATAGATCGCGATGATGAAAAACAAAGACAGTTTCAAAATATACTGAGAGCGATCGGTTTTGAGGTAAAACTTAAGCCATTTATCCAAAGGGTTGATGGGTCAGCAAAAGGCGACTGGGATGTGGGCATCACTCTCGACGCTATAGCGTACGCTAAAGATGTAGATGTGGTCGTGTTAGCCTCAGGTGATGGAGATTTTGACTTACTGGTTGAAAAAATCCGTACAGATTTAAATGCGAGAGTAGAGGTCTACGGTGTCCCTAAGTTTACATCTACTTCACTAATTAATGTAGCATCTAAATACATTCCCATTACTAAGAATCTTTTATTAGCTGCATCGAAAAGATAAGCAAAAATTCCTAACAAGCGTATACGACCGATCAAAATTCATCTTTAGGTGGTAACGTTAAGCTATTGATCTCTAGTAACCTTATTTCTGGCTGGGAGATTGAGGGCTTTGTTTTAGGTATTTCTACAGCCATTACAGCGGTGTTACTTTGGAAACCACTAAAGTGGTTACAGAATTCAGGCGGTGGACCTGATACGAGCAGTGATATGATTGGCCGGCAGGTACCTACCAGCAATGAAATCACCCACTATGGTGGAACTATTCGCTATTCAGGAATTAATTGGAATAGCCGATTAGCAAAGGATTGTACATCCGATTGTATACCAGAAGGTGAGTTATGCATTATAACTTCAGTTGATGGCAATATAATGTTGGTTAAGCCTTTTAAAAAGACTTAAGTGTACAATTATAATCAATTTTTATTTTCAAGCTTCCCATCACTATAGCTCTCAGTAAGAATTCAATCTATCAGACTGTATCTATATGAATGTTTGAGGCTAAACAGAACCCACCCTACGAATCCTAGAGATTTCATGCGTCACAAGCAACAGCAAGGCACCGGAATGACCGGAAGTTAATTAGTTATTCGCTAGATTCACCTTTCACGTTATTATTACACCATGACTGAACATAGATTAAATTTTGATCCACAAGAAATAGCTAAATTCGAAGCACTCGCTGCGCGCTGGTGGGATCCGGATAGTGAATTTAAACCTTTGCACGAAATTAACCCATTACGATTGGAATATATTGAACAACGTAGCTCACTCAAAGGAAAAATGGTTGTTGACGTGGGTTGCGGAGGTGGCATTCTCGCGGAAAATATGGCCCTTAAAGGCGCTCACGTACTCGGCATTGATATGGGTGAAGCACCGTTAAGTGTGGCTCAGTTGCATAAATTAGAATCAGGTGCAGAACTTGATTATCAACAAATAACCGCTGAAGAACTCGCCGAACAAGAACCTGGAAAATATGATGTCGTAACTTGTATGGAAATGCTGGAACATGTACCCGATCCATCATCTGTCATTGCCGCGTGTAGTAAACTCGTTAAACCTGGGGGTCATGTTTTTTTTACAACGCTTAACCGTAATCCAAAGTCATTTCTCTTTGCTATTGTCGGTGCTGAATACATTATGAATATATTGCCTAAAGGAACACATGAATACAGCAAGTTCATCAAACCATTAGAACTAGAAAATTGGGCACGTAGTGCCGATTTACATTTAAAAGAACTGACCGGAATGAGTTATAACATTTTAACTAAAAAGTATTCATTAGGAACTGATGTGGCTGTTAATTATTTAATGCATACTCAAAAATAAAAAGGCTTCTAATTGAGGTCGGGGATCAACCCTAGGAAACTCTTGAATGACACCATCATGGATGCTGGCGCAGGTATAGTGTAGTTTTTCTCAACCTCGAATAGATGAAATAAGGGCCCGTTATGTCAACAGTCATCGTGCCCGTTGAA
>Ga0105352_1000164_pt1 | contig 39183 bp, 42 predicted proteins | sample EN8Hudsemesocosm_FD_83507 | JGI IMG/M metagenome (GOLD analysis project Ga0105352, IMG submission 83507) | Methane-oxidizing microbial communities from mesocosms in the Hudson Canyon - EN8B Hudson Canyon | ecosystem: Environmental > Aquatic > Marine > Cold seeps | place: Hudson Canyon...
TCATACTGTTCAAGGGCTGCACCTTAATGACTTTATCCTTGCCGCAAAAACGGATCAGCTGAGTGTCTAGCATTAGTATCATCACTGTGTCGTATAATCTTCGTTAATAGTAATAGTAGTAATAGGGTCGTAGTAATAGGGTCGGAGTAAAAACCGTAACCAGAATTTTCTTGCTAAAAACTCAAAATTGGCTTTCACGGGGATAGACCAAGCCTTCGCAGATATTGCATCCTTGTCCAAACTGCTGCTGAATAGTAAATCTTTCGCACATAACCTTCCAAGCAGTTCTTAATTCAGCCGTCCTAGTTTTGTTGAGTCGAATGTAGCGACATTAGCTATTGATTTTCGTGGTGTAGGATTTATGATCTAGGAATAAGCCTTATATTTGCCAATAACGCAGCTTCGCAGCAATGCAAGTGATTAACTTTTAGATGTAGAACATGCTGGAATCCTATATGACTCACAGTTTTATACCCGCCGACTTTGATGTTCCCGAATCCATTACAGCCGATAATTTTTATTTAACTATTCTTGCTCCTGCGGTAGCTGAAATCGACTATGAAGCGGTTATGTCTAGTAGAGCTCGTTTGAGGTCAGTTTTTGGTGTAAATACTGAGTGGCCTAGAGATTCTATGACACTAGAAGACAATTTTAGTGATTTAATCAATCATGAAAGTGAATTTCAATCTCGGAAAGCATTTGCATATTCTGTTCTAACAAGATCAAAAAATAAATGTATAGGCTCTATTTATATTGATCCTAGTAAAGTTGGGGAATTTGATGTCGAAGTTTATCTTTGGGTGAGGGATGATAGTGTTCATCTAGACAATGAACTCTACGAATTCACCTCTCACTGGCTTCGTAGGTGTTGGCCATTTAGAAAAATTGCATTTCCAGGGAGAGATTTTTCATGGGGGGAATGGGACTCATTTGAAAATCGTGTGTAATACCATTACCTGAATTATAGGGTCAGAGTAAAAACTATTCCTCTGGTCGGTTCACCTGCTCTCAAAAGATACTCGCGAATTCGCCAAATGGCTTGTTATTCATGGTGGGGTGTTAAAAAGTCACGTCCATCTATTAGTAAAGGCAAAAGGCAAGACTTGACCCCGGTTCCGGTTCGCCTTGCGAGTGATTGAATTTTATTGGGTGGTGTATATTATAATGGGATTACGGATTGTCCTAGCCAAGGAGGATGAGGCTCTGGTTCAATGCTCTCCAAACGTCACTCCGCAGTGTCTATTTTTCGTTCTAACACCACAGAGGAGAATCATGAAGCGTTTAATTAGTTTACTATCAATATCAATATTCATTTTATCTACATCAATCTCGGCAAGCGAAAATGATAAGGTCGATGCGTCTGAGATATTCTCACAATTGAAGTCTCTGGTCGGAGTGTGGGAGAAAGAAGGGGCAACAGATTCAAATTTTGCGATTTCCTTTGAGCTTACTGCAAATGATACAACCTTGATCGAAATATGGAAATATAAAGGCAGGAAGCACTCGCTAACTTTATATCACCTGAATGGTAGGAGCCTAATGGCAACCCATTATTGCCCGCAAGGAAATCAACCGAGGCTAATTTTATCAAATGATGCCACTCTAAATAACATTTCGTTCAATTACTTTGATGCAACGAATTTGGAGAGCTTAGAAGATTCCCATCAGCATACTCTCGGCTTCGAATTATATGAATCTTCCGATCAAATACTTAGGAAAGAGACATATCTGAGTAAGTCAGGCGAAAAAGGGTCAGATTTGCTTCTGGTACGTAAATAAGGAGATTTGTCTTTGAATGTTGGGATTCGTCGATACAAAGAGTTGGACGCTGCTGAATTTCAAAAAGCAGTTTTGGAATCAGTGCCTCACGTTTCTAAGTGGCTGTCATGGTGTAGTGATACCTACAGCATTGATGATGCCAAGCTTTGGGCATCCTCGGCTACAGAAATGTGGGAAAATGGTACCGACTACCGTTTTGTGGTCGAGGATTTAGATACATCAACAATTCTTGGTTCAGTGGGTATCAACCAGGTTGTAGCGCAGCATAAGGTTGGTAACTTAGGTTATTGGGTGAGGTCCTCAGCTCTTAACAAAGGCGTTTGTACTCAGGCGGCTAAGCTAGCAGTCGAATTTGCATTTCGAGAACTGAGTTTTCAGCGTATTGAAATTCATGTGCTTACTGAAAATACGTCGAGTAAGGCCGTGGCTTCGAAACTTGGGGGCGTAAGCGAAGGTATATTTAGAAACAAGCTAATGCATAACGGAGTTTCTATGCCGGCAAATTGCTATTCGATAATTCCTTCTGACTATGGAATTTAGGCCATGGCAGCTCCGAGCGATTATGGCTGAATGCTTGTGAGATTCACTTGATTTGTCTCCACTGTATGATGTACATATACCAACCAATCCTAAGTAAACAGCATAAGCCGGCAGGGCAGTTCAATAAACCTATACCTCAAATCTAATTGCGAGCCTCATATGGAAATCGAAGCTAAATGTTCCTGTGGTCAAGTGGGTTTTAAATCTACAGCCAATCCTATCATTCAACTTTGCTGCCATTGCTCCGATTGCCGAGACGCATTGGGCCGTGAATATGCGACTATTGCATTTTTCAAGGAGAGTTCTACAGAAGTGTTCGGCCGTCTTGAAGAAAAAATTTATACGGCCGCGTCAAGGAATCGTACTATGAGAGTGGTTTGTTCGGGTTGTGGAACAGTAATGTTCGATAAATCTGAGGGCTTTCCCAAGTTGATAGGAGTCATGGCACAACAAATCAACGCTCCATTTGAAGCCGAGCCAGCGTGCCATGTATGGGTAAAAGATAAATTACCTGGCGTTAGCATTCCTGCTGGGATGAAACAATACCAGCAGGGGATAGACTAGAGTTAATTAGTGGTTCAGCCCCTAGTTAACCACTCCTGAAACCCCTATGCCTCGTGGATCGGACCCAGTCCTCATAACGCCAGTGCTTTGTTCTATTAATTGCACATCCCCAAACTCCCATTCGTGAGAGGTAACTCGATACCCTCGCTGTTTAAGCTCGGCTTGCGTTTCTTCCGGTAGTGGCAGGCTAACGCTCATAGTAATTAACTCTGGCGGTAAAAGCTGATGGTGAAAGCGGCTCGTTGCAACTGATTGTTCGGGCGTCATACCATAGTCGATAACATTTACTATGGATTGAAAAACACTGGTGAAAATTGTAGTTCCGCCTGGTGTACCTATTACCATTTCAACATTATTATCACTTAATAATAGCGTTGGCGACATGGATGAAAGCATGCGTTTACTGGGCTGTATTTCATTTGCTTTACCGCCCACTGCGCCATAGGCATTTGCAACACCTGGCTTGGTACTAAAATCATCCATTTCATTGTTGAGTATAAACCCCGCACCCTCAACCACAACGCCACTGCCATAAGCCCAATTGAGTGTATACGTATTTGAAACCGCATTGCCCCACTGATCCATAATTGAAAAGTGAGTGGTGTTGGCCGACTCCAAGCCTGGTCGCACTTGCTCTATTGTACTAATGTCACGAATATTCACTTCAGCAGCCCTGCGCGCAATATAAGAATCACTGATTAATTCATTGATAGGCACATCCATAAAGTCAGGATCACCAAAATACTTTGCGCGGTCAGCGAATACTCGTTTTTCCATTTCAGCAATCAGGTGGACATATTGTGGGGAGTTCACCCCAACCCCCGCAAAATCCTGAGCCAATAGCTCTTTCATTTTCAGCAGTTGAATAACCGCAAAACCGCCAGAGCTTGGTGGTGGCGCGGAAGCAATGGTGTAGTTACGCCATTGCGCAAGCAGTGGTTTACGCCATACAGACTGATAGTCGGATAAATCCTGCTGTGAAATAAGGCCGCCATCACGTTGCATCTGTTGCACCAACAAGTCAGCCGTTTTTCCTTGGTAAAAGCCTTGGCGGCCATCGCGTTGAATACGCCGCAGTGTTTCGGCCAATTCAGCTTGCTTAAACACGCCGCCATCTTGCATCTTGCCAAAGTAACTTGAGAAGTTTACCTCACCTGCAAACCACTCAATCATTCCAGGTATTCCCTCTGACTTCTTAGGGTGTACCTCAAAGCCTTGCGAGGCTAATAAAATTGCCGGTTCAACAAGCTCAGCCCATGGTTTAGTCGCGTATTTTTGATGCGCGCTCCATAAGCCTGCGACAGTACCGGGAACGCCAGCCGCACGAATTCCTATCAGGCTAGACCGGCCCATTACATTGCCCTCAGAATCGAGATACATGTCTCTACTGGCGGTCAGTGGTGCTTTCTCCCGGTAATCCAAAAAATTTTGCTCACCATTCATATGTGTAAGCATAAAACCGCCTCCACCAATGTTACCCGCCTCTGGAAAAGTAACGGCCAATACAAAGGCCGCGGCTATAGCCGCGTCAACCGCGTTGCCACCGTCCCGTAAGACCCGATCAACTACCATTGCTGAGTACTTATCTGGCATTGCGTAAGCCGCTTTCTGTTGCTGCTTAGGAGTACTGGGCGTACTGCTACAAGCGCTCACAGTGAATATCACCATTGATAGCAAGGCGGGACGAATAAGAAATGCTGACGAGCAAGCTGAAAAAATAAATTTCATCGAAGGTATCCGTAGAGGGAGCTGAATTGATCTGGCCTACGATACACCGCGCAGCCAAAAACACAAATCCCACTAGCGTTTAGCCTTTCAGGTTCATCCTCCTCATACGTGACAAATGATTGCCGTACTTTGATTCCTTAGGGTAAAGTGGCTAAGAGAAGGGCGTTTGTTCCTCTTATACACTCGAGGTTTAGGCCGCTTTCACTAGCATCAAGAACGAATAAGGGGCCAGCGTGGATTCTAAAAATACGACAAGACGATCTGTAGTGAAGTCTATTGCTACGCTGGGCGCAGCCGGACTTGTCGGTACTAGCAATGCAGCCAGTATGCTGGCCCTTGCCAACAAGCCGGCTTCGGTAAAAAAATCATGGGATGCGATTGTAATTGGTGCCGGTGTATTTGGTGCTTGGACGGCCAGCCATTTACAGGCCGCGGGCAAGCGGGTTTTACTGCTTGATGCCGCAGGTCCGGCAAACGCGCAAGCGTCGTCGGGGGGCGAAAGCCGAATGATCCGCTCGGCTTACGGTGCTGATGCCATCTACAGTGAAATGTCATTACGCTCACTCCAGCAATGGAAACGTTTATCGACTGATGCAAGCTTGCCCTTGTTTAATCAAACCGGAGTGTTGTTCCTGTTTCAGGAGATGGTCGATTATGCCCGTCAATCCATTGCCACTCACGAAGCATTGGGTATTGGCTTGGACGTTATGGATACGAATCTGCTCAGAAGTAAATTTCCGCAAATTGATTTTTCCGGCATAGAATTTGGGCTCTATGAAGCCGAGTTTGGCGCGCTAATGGCACGTCGCGCGGTACAACATGTGGTGGCAGATTTTGTCAAAGCAGGGGGGCAATATTTGCAGGCCTCAGCCAGTGCACCGGCTAAGGGGGGTGACGGTCATAGTTTGCAAGTGAATGGTGAAACTCTGAACAGCGACTTATTGATCTATGCCTGTGGGCCGTGGCTACCAAAATTGTTCCCCGAGTTAGTATCCACCCGCTTATTTGTAACTCGTCAAGAGTTGGCTTTTGTGGCGCCGCCTGCGGGTAATGGTAGTTTTGCCGCCAATGCATTACCCGGCTGGGCAGACTTTAATGGCGGTGATCTCTATTACGGTTTTCCTGACCTTGAGGGCCGTGGTTTTAAAATTGCCCACGATCGCCACGGTGTTGAGTTTGACCCTGACAGTGGTGATAGGCGCGTGAGCAGCGCCAGTTATGACAGTTTGCGTGCCTACATCAAACGTCGATTTCCAGCCCTTGCAGACCAGCCTTTTATCGGCGAACGAGTTTGCCAATATACAAATAGTTCCAACGGCGATTTCCTAATCGACAAGCACCCTGCCTTCGAGGACGTTTTTTTAGTTGGGGCAGGCTCTGGCCACGGTTTTAAACACGGGCCCGAAGTTGGCCGCATGGCGGCGGAAATGGTGCTAGGCAGCAAAACGTCTCCCAAGCCGCGGTTTAGCTTCAAAACCAAGCAAGAAACCCATCACCGCACGGTGGTATAGACGCACGCCAGTATCTTAGCGTAGTTTAATGCCTCAATTTGGCACAAACTAAACGTCAGTTAACATGGAATGTATCGATGGATAAATACCCAAGGACTATCTTCGCTTCCGCCGTCGCGCTGGGTGCGGCAGTAACAATCCTTGCTTTTAGTGAAGTCGGCCAGGGTGCTGGTAACGACTATCCTTACCAGTTTGGTTTGCTTGCCACTGTGCGAATAAGCGCGCTGTATTTTCTGATAGCCTTTGTTGCAGGGCCTCTCTACCAGTTGACTAAAGCAGATTGGCTGGCAAAGGTAATCTCCAATCGTAGATATATTGGACTTTCATTTGCGTTTGTTCATTCTATTCACTTAGGTTTTATCATTCTCTGGATTAACGCCAATCCAGGATTAGCCGAAGCTATGACCCTTATAGTGGGGGGGATTGCCTACCTGCTTATGTACCTGCAAGCACTGACCAGTAACAACTATTCGTTTACCTTGCTGGGAAAATATTGGCGCTGGCTGCATAATTTTTCGATGTATTATTTATGGTTCATTATGACGGTGACATTTTCCGGGCACAATTATGTGACTGCGCGTATCTTTACCGGAGTGTTCTTGGTGGCACTGCTTGTCCGCATTCTGGCGCTGTTTAAGCGCAGGCAGAATAGGGCGCGAAAATTATCCGAGGCTTAGGTGAGTTGCGTGTAGCGACTGCTGTCGAAGTAGGCCCAAAAGAGACGAAGCAATTAACGCCAAAATTCCCAGGTGAAAAAGAAAGCCGCGCGGTGCACGGGCTGTATAAGTACTGGTGGATATTCTATAACGGAAACAATATATTAGAGCTTTAATTTACTCGGTTTTCGGGGCTTGATTTGCTATCGCGTCTGCATTACACCCCAATAGCGGTACATTTTCTGACAGGGCGTGCAATGAGCGTTAACCCTATTTAATGAGCATCACATGACAACAGAAGTTTGGATAGCATTCATAGCCACATCATCCTTAATATTGATGATTCCTGGCCCAATAAATGTCGGGGAACTGTATCGTAAAACGCTTACCATCACCGCATTAAATCCCAAAGGCATTATTTTCTTTTCTGCGTTTATGCCTCAATTCATTAATGCCGAGTCAAACCCTGAGGCCCAGCTTATTGCTCTGGCTACAACTTTTCTATCTCTCGCTTTTTTAAACGCCTTGTTTTATTCTCTGTTAGCGAGGAAGGTGGCCATATTTTTCAGTACTAGTTTGCGTAAGAAGTGGTTTGATATCACTGGGGGAACATCGCTTATTGGGGCGGGTGCGATCACGGCTTCCGCTGAATATTGATAAGGCCAACAACGCAATCAACAGCACCGAAAAGTGCATTTTGCGGCATTACTCCAATACAGAAAACGGCGTTGCCTGCTTAACCCTCTACTTTTAACTTCGGTTATTTGTGGTGGGTTAGAGTTGCAGGCGATTACAATTAACGTACTATAAAAATCTGCTGAGATCAGGCTGCTTTGGCTAGGTAAGGCAATTTATACTTTGGAGACAAAAATAGTGAATCTTTACCATCAGACAGTACCGGTATTTTCTCACCAACTAAAAAATCTGGCCGCCATTTTAAAGCTTGCTGCTAAAGACGCTAAAGCCCGTGGCATTGATCCTAGTGTGTTATTAAACTCACGCCTGGCCCCGGATATGATGCCGCTGGTTAGTCAGATACGCATTGCTACAGACCATGTTAAAGGTTGCTGCGGCCGGTTGGCTGGCGTGGTTGCACCCACTTTAGCTGATAATGAAACCACATTCGCCGAGTTGGATCAGCGAATAAAAACCGTTCTGAAATTTTTGCGCACCCTGAAACCCGCGCAATTTGAGGGAGCCGAGAGCCGAGAGATCAAAATGGTAATTCCTATTGGGACCATAGAATTTAATGGTTTGGACTTCTTTAATGGCTGGTCTATGCCCAACTTTTATTTCCACTACAGCACGGCATTTTCGATTTTGCGCCATAACGGTCTAGCGATAGGGAAAAAGGAATTTTTGGGGCAAGTCCCAGGCATGACTGGCAAGGGAAAAATTGCAAAAATGATGGTTTCAAAGCCAGGCGTAAAGGTAAAGAAAGCAAAAAAATAATTACTCGCTAGTAACACCCAAAGGGGTGTCTAACGCTAACATAGTGGCTGCGATGGCTAGGGCCAAAGTAGAACGAATAGGGCGTTTGTTTCACCCTTACCCATGGATGAAGAATTTATGCAACAACCATTCACGTCAATAGGTCTCGGCTCGGAGGCCAAAGGCTCCGCTGGCGGCAGCCCAGAAACTGGTTATGGCACCACAAGTTACAGAAAATATGTACTGGGCGCTTTGCTTACCGTCTATCTCTTCAATTTCATTGATCGTACGATTATCAACATATTGACCGAACCAATTAAACAAACGTTCGGTGTTGAAGATTGGCAAATGGGCCTGCTTGGCGGCCCTGCTTTTGCTGTTCTTTATACATTCATTGGTATTCCTATTGCTCGTTTTTCCGAGAAAAACCATCGTGTTTGGATTATCGCAGGCTCGGTTGCTCTGTGGAGTTTGATGACGGTGCTCTGTGGGTTTGCCACCAGCTTTGTTGCGCTCTTCATATTTCGTATCGGGGTTAGCATTGGTGAAGCAGGCTGTAGCCCACCGGCTAATTCTATAATCGCCGACTACTTTATTCCGACAAAGCGTTCTACCGCGGTTTCAACCTATGCCTTGGGCATTCCGCTCGGGAGCATGGTCGCTTACGTCTTTGGCGGCTATATTGTCGGCAGCTTGGATGGCGCATCTCTCGCTGCCACGTTTAGCAGTTGGGGTTGGCTATGGGCCGTCAACGCCCTCGACGGACAAAATATTGAAGGATGGCGTATAGCTTTTGTAGTGGTGGGCTTGCCCGGTATTCTAGTGGCCATCATCTTTAAGACAAGCGTCAAAGAGCCGCCGCGCGGCTATACTGACCCGCCTGATATGCAGAGTAAAGAGCAAGTCAGTTTTGCTGAGGTGCTGAAAATATTGGCCAAGAAACCTTCCTATTGGCACATAACAATGGGCGTCACTATCGCGTCATTTGTCAACTATGGTGTCGGCCAATTTTTTGTTTCCTTCCTTATCCGCACGCATGAAATGTCGATCTTTGATGCCTCGATAAAAGTTGCGATGGCTTTGTCTGTGATGGCCGCGATCGGCACCTTCCTGTCCGGCTTTTTGGCAGATCGCTATTCAGAGCGGTACCCAAAAGCTTTGGCTTGGATACCTATGATTGCTCTGCTTGGCTCAACTCCAATGTTCATTGCTGGCTACTTGCTTGACTCTCTTCTGATCGCCATTCCGATCCTGATGGTTGCGCAAATGCTACTCTATACCTATCTATGCCCACTTTATGCCGTTCCAAGTGGTGTTGTGGACAGTAGAATGCGAGCGACTTCGGTTGCGGTAACCTTGTTCATCGTTAACCTGCTTGGTTATGGCCTTGGGCCTCCATTAATCGGGCTATTGTCGACGATATTGAATTCGACGTTCCTTTCAGGCATAGATTCAAGCTTGACTCTGGAGGCATGTAGAGCGACTGGTCTGGCAGCAGCTGCGCAAACGGCATGTAACACCGCCAATGCTGAAGGTCTCCAATGGTCGATGATCATATTCAAATGCCTTTACATTTGGGCGGCTCTGCATTTCTATTTGGGAAGTAGGACACTGCAACGCGATATGGGGCGCTGATTTAGGTAGTCGGGTTGTAGTGGTACGATGACTGTGGACATGGACTAACAATCTCGATGTCCGCATTTTCCGGATCCAAACAACCTTATGACTGTTCATGGCACAAAGTGCCCATCAATGGAATTGGTGGTGTCAGTCTGCACCTGACCCAGAGCAGACTTTAGAGAAATATGATCTAGGCTCCCTCCTAAGTTATAGCCAAATTCACTGAGCCACAGCAGGTGCGGCAATAGTCATCTTGGTCTTTATTTTTCAAATCATATAGGTGTCAAAATTGGGTAAGATGAAAGAAAGTGTAAAGGGGTTTACTAGCCGGATAATTCATCACGATCGTGAAGAAGGCTTCGCCGATGGGCCTGTTCATGCGCCTATTTACAATAGTGTCCCCTATGGATATGCCACAACCGAAGCCTTAGAGGCCGTATTTCAAGGGAAAGCCACTGGCCAGAGCTACGCTCGCCAGTCTACGCCCACTACAGACTCACTCCAATCTATGATCAATCAGGCGGAGGATGGGCTGGGGACACTCGTATTTGCATCGGGTATGGCGGCATTGACTGCTACGTTTTTTGCCCTATTAAAAGCCGGCGATCACGTTATTGTAAGCCGATACTTATTTGGCAATACCCATAGTTTTTTAGCAAGCTTGTGTGAGTTTGGTGTTGAAGTGTCTTTTGTAGACGCTACCATTGCTGACGATGTGCAGGCGGCTTTACAAGACAATACGCGTTTAGTGTTCGTGGAGACGATTGCCAACCCCGGCACCCAAGTGGCTGATCTCGAAGCTATTGGTCTGTGGTGTGAAAAGCAGAAATTAATATTCTTCGTTGATAATACAATCACATCGCCTTATATGTTTAATCCTAAGCGTGTAAAAGCTTCGTTGGTGATCAATAGCCTGTCTAAGTATTTTTCTGGCCACGGGAATGTGCTTGGCGGCTCTGTCACAGATACGGGTATGTATGATTGGTCGATCTTCCCTAATATTTTTGAAGCTTACAGGAAGGGGAGTGCGGATAAATGGGCATTAACTCAAATTAAGAAGAAATCGCTCCGTGATATGGGGGGAGCGCTGAGTTCCGATTCGGCTTATCAAATTGCCTTAGGAGCGGAAACCATGGCCCTGCGTATGGATAGGGCTTGTAGTAATGCGCGTCAGCTTGCTGAGTTGCTAGAAGAACATAGCAAAGTGGAAAGAGTTTATTATCCCGGTTTAAAATCACATCCTCAGCATACGCAGGCGTCGAAGTGGTTTAGACATTTTGGCGGTATTTTAAGTTTTGATTTAGCCCGCGGTTATTCTTGTGCGACTTTATTGAATGATATAGGTCTGGTTATTAATGCCACCCATCTAGGAGATAACCGTACCCTAGCCCTACCTATGGCGACTACAATATTTTTCGAAATGGGCGCTAAGAATCGTGCTGCATTGGGTATTAGTGATCAGATGATACGTTGTTCGGTTGGCATTGAGGATCCGGATGACCTATTAGGTGCGTTTGCTGGAGCGCTTGATCGTCTAGCGGCACTTTGAGCAAGGGATTGTACCAACCCGATGCATAGCAAACGGGGGTTGCCGCACTGTCAATCTTAAAGAAATTCCCTGAGCTAAGCGGAGGGCCAAGTGGTTAGGCCTATCTCCAGCGCACCTTAACTAATGCGCCTCATCCCAATTTTCAAAATGTTGCACTAAAAAATCGATGGCTAATCTCGCCCGCAAGGGCATAAAGTGTTTATTTTGATAGACAATCCAGCTGCTGCTACCTTCCCCCCAGAAAGGCTCAAGAATCGGTATTACTTGCTCGTTTTTTACGGCCACTTTAAACGTACTTTTAGGCATGTAGGCGATGCCCAGTCCTTTTTGGCAGGCGGCTAAAACCACGTTTGCGTTATTACTTCGCCACTTTCCCTTCACTCTTACCACTTCTTTTTTACCGTCAAGGTTAAACTTCCACGCATTATTATTGGCAACAATACAATTATGATTTTTCAAATGAAGAGGGTGCGTAGGTGTGCCGAACTGTTGCAGATACTCTTTGCTGGCCACGGCCATTAATGGACGACTAATGAGCTTGCGGGCAACTAAGTTGGAGTCATTCAGCTCGCCATAACGAACCGCAAAGTCTATGCCGTCTTCCGCCAGATTAACCAAGCGACTATTTAGGTCCAGATCGACGCTCAGCTCAGGATATTGCGAGGCGAAGGTCATCAAGGCTGGGGCAACAAAATGTTCCGCAAACCCACCTGCGGCACTCACCCTCAGGGTACCGCTTAGATTTATCCGCTGTTCGTTCAGCTGTTCATTAGCTTGCTGAAGTCCTACCACGAGGTCTTTAGCTTGCTGATAATAGGCAGTGCCACTCTCTGTGAGGGCGACTAATCGGGTAGAACGTGCGAAAAGCACGCTGCCCAAGCGCTTTTCCAAGCGGGAAACCTGCCGGCTTACATGGCTTGTACTGCAGCCCAGCTGTTGCGCCGCAGCCGAGAATCCACGGGCTTCGGCTACAGCCACAAACTCGATAATGCCATCAAAACTGTCCATGTCTGTCTCTTTTATTGCTATATAGCAATATTGTTTATTCGATTGGGTATATTATCACCATATCGGCATTAATTTATAGTTGCCACCTGGCTTACAGCCCATTCTCCCAAAATAACCCTACACGGAATTATCATGACAAAAGTACTTATCCCAGTAACTAACCACGCCACACTAGGTGACACTGACCAAGTTAATGGCACCTTCGCCCCTGAGTTAAGCCATGCGGTACACGTTTTTAAAGAAGCGGGTATTGACTATGACATCGCCTCCATTAAGGGCGGCAAAGCGCCGATTTATGGTATGGATATTGAGGGCGATGAGATTAATGCCAGCGTTCTGGCTGATGAAGATTTCCAAAACCGAGTAAACAACACACTGCCGGTTTCTCAGGTGAATATCGCTGATTACGATGCTGTTTTTTACCCGGGCGGCTTTGGTCTCCTGACTGACTTAGCAACTAACGAGGCTTTCGCCAAATTGAGTGCAGAGCATTACGAAAGCGGCGGCATCTTGGCGGCGGTATGCCATGGGCCGGCTGCTTTGTTGCCCATCACTTTAAGCACGGGCGAATCATTGCTTTCAGCTAAATCTGTTACGGGGTTTACCCGTGAAGAAGAGATTGACTACGGTACCATTGATGACATTCCATTCTTGTTGGAAGAGGCGCTCGCTCGTAAGGCGGCTCGTTTTAATAAGGTTCAGCCTTGGGGGGCGTTTGTTGTTAGTGACGGTCGTGTGGTTACGGGTCAAAATCCAGCGAGTGCGCATGGGGTTGGTGAAGAAGTTGTTAGCTTGCTTGCTGGATCGGACTGAGGAAGCTTGGTCTGACCCCGATGGTGCCGTGCAGGCAGGTGCTTCGGGCTGAGGAAGCTTGGTCTGACCCCGATGGTGCGGGTCAGGCAGGGGGGGCGGGCTTAGGAGGCTTGGTTTTCCGCTCGCGGTGGGCTTCAACTTTATGGCGATTCCCACAGGTTGCCATATTGCACCATCGCCTGCCGCGCCCTCGGCCAGAGTTAATAAATAACCAAGAGCAGCGCTCACATTGGCGTATGCGCGCTACGTCAGTTGATTGCAGCAGATCATAGAACTGTAAAACAATACTATCCAAAATATGGTGGCCCGGCTCGTTGCTCGCCCGCCACGTAAAGTGTTGCTCGCGGACGCAGAATGTTGCCCGTTGTAGTGCGCTCTTCAGGTAACACTCGTACCTAGGTAAATTGCGACTCTCTTGTTTACTTTCCTCAAGAGTTGAGACTAAGGCTTGGTAGGCAATTTCTCGAAAGCGAACTAGATCAGCGAGTTCTTCGTGAGTGGGTATTGGGTCCACTAAAATTTCAGAATCCAAACCGCAGAACTCAAGCCATGATAAAAAGTCTCCAGGAGACAAGAGGAGATTTACGTCGCGAGTCTTGCCTGTATCAGCAACAGTGTTGAGAAAATCGAGGGCTGGATGAGCCCCTATCAGATTAGCCTTGGTCCACATTGTAACCTCATATGTTGAATTAAAGGGTTACAGGGTTTTATAGTCGGTGTAACCTATTGGGGATATTAACAGGTTACAGGAGGCATGGCATGCTTGCTTTGCCCAGTCGACATACTTACAACAATACCTCGATAGCCTGGGGCAGCATGGGCGAAGGTGAACCACTGGTTCTTATTCATGGAACCCCGTTCTCATCTCAGGTTTGGCGCACCATAGCGCCTCTGCTGGCTGAACGTTGGAAAATCTACTATTTTGATTTAATAGGTTATGGCCAGTCCGAGAAGCGCGATGGACAAGATGTTTCATTGGCCGTGCAGAACGATCTTCTGGCCGCGATGTTTAGCCATTGGGGTTTGGAGTGCCCAGAGGTGCTTTGCCATGATTTTGGTGGCGCCACAGCATTGCGGGCCTTCTATCTCAATGGTCTACGATACAAGCGAATCACAATTTTCGACGCTGTGGCTGTAGCGCCATGGGGCTCATCTTTTGTCGCTCACGTTCGAAAACATGAAGCCGCGTTCGCAGCTCTTCCAGCGTATGCGCATGATGCACTCCTTCGCGCTTATCTGCAGACTGCTGCTCACAAAACCCTGACAGAGGAAGCATTTGGGGTTTATATGGCACCCTGGCAGGGAGACGTTGGGCAATCAGCCTTTTACCGACAAATTGCGCAGATGGATCAAAAATACACCGACGAAATAGAGGGGCAATACTCTTCGCTTGGCTGTCCAAGCACTTTACTATGGGGCGAGGAGGATGGATGGATACCCGTGGAGCAGGGCCAAAAGCTTGCAAGAATGTTAACGAATGGCGATATTAAGATAATTCCCAATGCGGGCCATCTGGTTCAAGAAGACGCACCTGAGGCCATTGTTGCCGCTATGTTCCAGCATCCAATTTAGGTCGGTATGAGCGACAGCAAAAGCTCTAGCCGAGGCATAGGCAGATGGCCACAATTAGCGAGTGAATTTTTATGAAAACTTTTTCTTTTATTTGCCAAAGGCAGCTACGAATAGCTACGACACTGTTATTATTAGCCGGGTCAATGTCTGCCCTAGCTGATAACATCAACGCTCTTCAGGGGCTTGGTCAACCGGCTTACCATTCCGTAAAGTCACCACAGAGTCAGAGCATTTACCACCTTATTGTTAGGTTGCCTGCCGAATACGATAAAAACAATCGGTACCCGACAATTTATTTACTCGATGGAGGTATTTCCTATCCATTATTATCCGCTTATTATCACTACCTGAGATTCACTGAAGAAATACCGCCGATGATCATCGTTGGGATATCTTATGGTACTGATGATTGGAAGAATGGGAACGCTCGCAGTACCGATTACACAGCAAAATCACCGCAGCGCGAACATTGGGGGGGCGCAGAAAAGTTTCAACTCTTACTGAAAGACACGATCCTACCTCTGATCGAAAACGAATACCCATCAGATCCTGAAAAACGGCTTATTTTTGGTAATTCCCTAGCAGGCCAATTTGTTCTTTATACGGCGATGACCCAACCCGAACTCTTTGCGGGCCATATTGCGAGCAACCCAGCACTTCATCGAAATTTACCTTTCTACCTGAATAAAAATAATCTCGGCCCTATCGCCGGCCCGCCGCCGAAACTGTTTGTTTCCAGCGGCGCGAATGACGCCCCGCAATTCCGTGAGCCGGCAAGAAAATGGATGGCGTTTTGGGAGAAGGAAAATAGCCAGCGCTGGTTGTTGAAAACCGAGACACTCAATTATGCAGGACATATGTCTGCTATACCCGAGGCCTTTATCAAGGGGACTCGTTGGGCGTTAGATTCCCACTAAATTCACAGGCCAACGCAAGGCTACTCGAACCTAACAATGCCCGAATTACGTCGGGTGTTTGCAGTAAGTCAATTATTTTTTCGTGCTGAATAATTGTTCAAAGAATACCCTTGAATAAAACGTAGGGAGCCCAAGTCTTCGATTGCCAAAAAGCATGATTTCGGATATGTTCGTTAGTCACATTTCAGATTCGTTAAAATGAAAAAAATAATATCTTCGACGTGTTTTGTTATTCTTTTGGTGGTTGTTCTCGGTGTTTCGAACGCATATTTCTTCGTCCCTGATTTGGAATATCAGGGAGAGAGCGTTGCATATCGAGGAGGAGGGGGTCTAATCGATTATAACAAACTGAATAAGACGAGCTGTATCGCAAAGTCTTTGTTGGAATCCGAAGTAAGTACAGTTGAGAACACTTTGGAGGCGGTGGCATCATCGGTTAATGCTGGAGCCGATGTGATTCACCTTAACGTTCACAGGACATTAGACGATCAATTAGTTGTATTTCATGATTGGACTCTTGACTGCGCCACCAATGCCCGCGGACCAGTTAATCAGGTTCTGTATCAAGATTTAGAGAGTGTTGATGCGGGTTTTGCTTATACATTTGATGATGGGGGAACATTCCCCTATAGGGGGCAGGGTTTTAAAATTTCCAGGTTAAACGAGTTCTACAGCCAGTTTCCTGAGCATAAATTCTGGATAAACTTGAAAGGTAATGACGAACATTCGTTTGACCTTCTTTATAGCTATCTTTCTAGCAGTCCTTCGATTTATTCCCGAAAAACTATGGTTATCACGTCTTCAAAAGGTATCAGTTGGTTCCGAAGAATAGACTCATCGATACGAGTCATAAGTGTTGGTAGTGTTAAAGACTGCGGGATTGATTACTTGTTATTAGGGTGGGCTGGAATTGTGCCAGAGTCTTGCAAGAACACTACGCTTTTCATTCCCCCTTCGAAAGCTAAGTACTTTTGGGGGTATCCAAAGCGCTTAGCGTCAAGACTCCAAGAACAAGGCACAGATGTTTACCTTTGGTCCAAGCATCAGCCTATCGATCCAACCCTTGTTGATGTTGTAGTGGACGGCATCGGGGTGGTAACCAGTGATGCAACTTTTATAAGCAAGGCGCAGGAAAAAAGGCGTGCCAATTAGAATGCTTGTTGGTCACGCTTATTATGAGAACATTCCGGCCGTAGTTGGTTGGTTGGAAGAGTCCACAGCGCTAAGCGGCTGTAGATGGAATTCGGGGTGTTAGTCTTTACCTGACCGGCAGCGGACATTTCGTTACTGCTTAAAGTGCTCCTCTATAGCGGACCTTTCGTACATAATTCACCTAATAGTCCCGAGGTTAGCAACCCCTCGTTTAGCTAACAAAAAATAAACGTCCCTAGCTATTGATTTTTGTGGGGTAGGAATTATGATCATGGTAGACGGATTATCTTAGCCAAGGAAGACTAGGCTCGTACTCTATGCTCCTTTGGTATCGCTCCGTATGTTTACTTCTTATGACGAGCAGCATAGTACTAATAAACCAATCAGGGAGGATGTATGGTTTCTGTCATATTACTGGTGATTATCCCGCTTTTCTCTATAGCCTCCGGAGCTTTAGAATTGCTTTGGAATACAACAGTGCCAGAAATATTTGATCTTAAAGAAAATTATTATTGGCTATCTTTGTAGCTCATTAGAAAAGTAGAAAGTCTATGGGTCGGTGGTTCTATGAAATTGAGGATAACAATAATTTTCTTCGTCGTTCAAAGTGCACTTCTTATCGCGCTTGGTTTTTCTTCGGCTTACGTAATTTTTTCAGCAGGTTCCGGGTGGCAGTTCGGATTCGGATTGATTTTGGCGCTCCAATTAGTCGTTCTTGCATTAATCTCTGCTTTGATATTTGGTTCCGCTTACGGCGCGTGTAGACGTACCATATCCTACACAGAATCAGCAGGTATAGCGGCTGCCATAGTTGTGGCTTCAGTACTTGTTGCGTTGCCAGTTGGATACTTTTTTAGCGGAATCGGTGCTTGGGCCTGCTTTCAGGCCGCTATAATAGGGGGCGCATTTTTGACCCCAGCTATAATCACTCGATGTAAAGTCTAACAATTCGAAGCCACGACTGTTTAAGCCGTAAATGTTCATCGTTAGGCATCCTATCGTCCCGCTCGAGTCTTTTATTGGCAAAGCTCAAGGTTAAGGCCTATATGGCGTGCAGCCAGCAACGGACGGCTTAGTGAGAAAACCATTGAGCATTCGTCGAAATGTCTTGAGAAGAAAGTAATTATTCGCTGATAACATCGCATATAAGATTTTTCGCCTGAGAAGATGTGCTCACCACTTAACAGCTTAATAGTGGGGGAAATAAATTTTCTAGGCCATGTGCTTCGAGTGTTGATGCCCGCTCTAGGCTCGCTGACTTGGCCAAAAACAGACACTAAATGATTGTTATTTTTCTGATCTTCGTTAAAGTATATTAATAAAAATGGCCAATCAAGCGGGAAAAATATGTTTATGTCCAATCAAATAAATTGCTTTTTAATGGTAAGCCTTTCCTTTTTCATATATGCAGCACCTATTTTTGCGCTAGATACAATTGAAGTTGGTGGGAAGGGCGATACTTGTGTCGAAGACCCTGAGTGTATAAACCGTATTCACTCGGATATTCCAATGGTTGCACGGGCGCAGCAGGGCCAGACTATTTTATTTCATACCCGTGATGCGGTTGATTATCTAGGGGTCGTTGCCAAGCAAACTGATGTAAGGCCGGAGGCCGGAAAAGACTGGGATTTCGACCGAGTTCACCCTATGACAGGCCCAATCTACATTGAAGGAGGAAAAGCCGGTGATGTGCTTGCTTTCACAATTAAAAAAATTAAACCCGGACGTTATGCCTACACTGGAACAGGCGGTTTCGCTTCTGATTTAATGGGGCCGGGTTCATTAAAAGTGTCATGGGACTTAAATAAAGATTACGCCGTCAGTAAGGACATTCCCGGCATTAAGATTCCAAATAGGAGTTTTCCGGGGGTAGTAACAACTATGCCCGACAGAGAAAAATTAAAAGAAATGCTGGCCCGCGAACAGGCCTTGTTGGAGGCTGGTGCTTCTGTTTACGTTCCAAGTACAAAAAAAGCATCCCCCGCCGCTATTTGTGGTCCAAATGGCAGCAAAAAGGAAGAATGCTTAAGAACAATCCCTCCACGCGAACATGGCGGGAATATGGATATTCGTTATCTTCAGGCGGGTGCGACTATTTATCTACCCTGCTACATTGATGGCTGTGCCCTGGCAATCGGGGACCTTCATTTTGCCCAAGGGGATGGGGAGGTAAGCGGAACAGCCATTGAAATGTCAGCGGATGTTTGGGGTGTTGCCAAAATCATTAAAAACGGTCCTGATCTTAGTCACGGTCCCCATTATAGTGGGCCATCAAGTTTGCTGGATATTCCCTCTACAAAGTTTTACGCCGCTACGGGTTTTCCTTTAAAAAAAGCAGGTGCGGTCCCACCAGAAATGGAGTATTTGCAATCGGCTAAGGTGGCTGATCTCGCCAATTTATCCAACGATATTAATCTGGCTGCCCGGAATGCCCTAGACGGAATTGTCGATTACATTGTGGCAACATACGGCTATAACAGATTGCAAGCCTATATAATTGCCAGCGTAGCCGTGGATCTAAGAATAGGTCAACTGGTGGACACTCCCAATGTTGGCGTTACGGCGGTATTACCGCTCGATATTTTTGATCATAAATAATTTCAAAGGATAGGGGTTTGTTTGTATGTATTATATATAGTGTAACTACAGCGCCGTCTTGCTCTGGCGCAGTCGCCACCGGCTTTGTCAAAGCCGGCGGTTTAGAAGGAATTGATGTTTGGAAGAATGCGAAATCTGCCGTATCAGTCGCTCAATATGGATATCGGGCTATGGAAAGAGGTGAGCTGGTTCCTATTAATGGACCTGGAGTGAATTTCGCGAATAAAATTCATTTGTTCGTGCTTTCAGTACATGGAAAGGCGTGACGCCTGACTATTACAGAGAGCAACACCATCAACAGTACCAGTGACGCGATAGGCAGAATCTTAAATTGGAAAACTGTTCGAGTATTCAATAGGTGAAATCTACTTTCCATAGGTATGGAATTCAGTTGCTGCCCTCTCGAAATAATTGCCAGAGTCTTTGAGCCACTGGTCCGACAGGTTCTGAATGTAATCTGGCGATCCGAAATTCTACACTTGGTATCTCTATCTCACCTTCAACTCTTAGCGGGGCTAGTAAGCCCTGAGAAAGTTCGTCTTTTATAAGGTGTTCGGGTAGGCTTCCCCATCCCATTCCCTGCATAATAATTTCCTTTTTAGTTTGGAAGTCATTAACTCTCCATTGATCTCCTCCTTCAATAACTCCGTAACTGGTATTCGAAGATTTACGACCACTAATGATGACCTGAGGATAAGTTTTTATAACTGCCTTAGGCACCACCTCATAATTATTTAACACGGGGGCGTCTGCCGCTATAACGGTGATGAAACGCAAATTCATGAAATGCATTGATTCAAATTCATCAATATTTTTAAGCCAAGGTATGATCAGAATAGAAGCTTGTCCGCTCTCTAATAAATCTAGAGGGCCAGTACCATTCTTAGAGTAAATTTCTAGTCTTGTGCGTGGGAACTGCTCTTTACATTGTCTAATGGTGCGAATAATAGGAGAGACAGGAATTGCGGAGGTAAAAGCAATGCCAACTTCCAGCTCTTCTCCTGTGGCAAGCTGCTTTGCCAGGCTCTTAAAAGATTCTGCTTGCCCTAATACCAGCTTGGCCTTTTCATAAAGCGCCTTACCTTGCGGTGTCAGTTTGTTTCTATATTGGTCTCTATCAAATATTTTTAAACCAAGTTCACCCTCGAGATTTTTTATTGCCACACTGATTGTTGGTTGTGTTCGATGTAGGTTTTGAGCAGCTACTCTCAGAGAGCCTCCTTCAACGATCGCCTGCAACGATTTAAGCTGATCTAGCGTCATAATAAGCCCTTAGAAAAAATCTTATGTGTTGATAGAAATGTACAAATCAAATTAGATATTAACTAATGTTACCCTCCGTGTATCGTGAAGTGAATTGAATTTTACTAATAATCTCTATACTGAAAGGTCATTATGAAAAAACAAACTGATGTACTTGTTATTGGTGGTGGTTTCGGAGGCGTTGGCCTTGCTCAGAAGTTATCGAAAAATGGAGTCAGCGTTACATTGGTTGACAGAAAGAACTATTTTGAAGTGACGTTTGCTATGTTACGCAATGTTGCTAACCCCAAGCTGCTCGGCAAAATGCCACGTAAACTCTATGGTGACTTCATCGATGGAGCGTTTATTCAGGGTAGCGTAGAGTCGATGAATGATGAAGAAGCGACGCTCTCAAATGGAGAAGTCATTCGCTTTAAGCGTGCCATCATTTCATCGGGAAGCCGCTATCCCTCATTGCCGCTGGCAAAGTCTAGTTCCGCACTTAACTATGCTGATCGTAACAACGAAATAACAGGTAATCAGCAAACACTTGCATCAGCAAAATCGGTTCTGGTGATAGGTGGCGGCGTAGTAGGGGTGGAGCTTGCGGGTGAAATTGCGAGTGCTTTTCCTGACAAAAAAATCACCTTGGCTCATTCAAGCGATACCTTGTTAGATAACTTGAAACCTAAGGCTCAGCGGAAGGCATTGGAGCAATTAACTGCTAGGGGTGTAAGGGTGAAATTTAACCGAAGGTTTACGAAAGATGGAAATGTTTACCGGTGTTCAAAAAGTAATGAAGTTGTTCAGGTCGATATGGCTTATGCATGTATCGGGATGGTTCCCAATACAGAGTTTTTGAAAGCCGAATTGCCAGGTATTCTTGATGAGAATGGTTTGATCAAAGTGGATTCATTTATGAAGGTTAAGGGCTATGAAAACCTGTATTCATTAGGTGATTGCGCTACTCTTGATAGTAATAAACATGGGTATATTGCCAGTGTGCAGGGTGCCATGTTGGCGGACGCTCTATTAAAATCCGCGAAAGGGAAAAAAGTTAAACCTTACAAAACGCCAACGTTTGCGTTGATTGCGGCCACAGGAACCGATTCGGGCGTCGCGCAAATGCCATTTGGAGTGACAACAGCTAGATTCATTGTGAACTTGAAGCAAAAAGACATGGGGATAAGCAATATGTACAAAATCTACGGCAGCGAAGCAAATCAATTGAATTGACGTGTATTCAAAGCCCTGATAAATCACTCAAGCTGTTTTCTTCCTTGAATCCTCCGTCATTCAGGCCGAAAACAGCTTATATATCTTATCTACACAATCGAAGTGCCGCATATTTCACCCCTTTGGGTGACGCAGTAATTACCAGAAGTGGTAGTGTATCGGCATCGTGAATAAACTGAATTAACACGTTTGTCTGCGAGCTTAGTGAGTGTTGTTTTCATGGATAGATATAAGGACTCCTATAAATGTACGGGGACAATGGGGAACAAGATTATTATGTTGGTCACCTATCTGAAGTTAACAAATCAAATTGTGTATTAACAAGCTCAGATATCAAAAATGACAAGGGTGCTTTGGTTGTTTCTAAGGGCACTCCTGTTACCGGCAGTATTTCGAAAAAATTCATTAAACACAAATTCCTTAAGAGGCTAGAAACTTGCATTTCTTTGGAGCATAGCATCACGCCGGATGAGTTGATTGAGGAGTTTAATCAGCTTGTCCAAACGCAGGGAAACGAAACTATATTACAGCAAGAAAGTCTTGTTGACCTATTGCGAGCCTCTTGTGAAACCTTAAACAAATACCCCCTTTTAGTTCAAAAGTTCACCGTGATGCAGTCACGTTTTCCACTGCTATATAAAAAGACAATAGGCAGCTCGTTTGTTGCCCTAATTATTGCCTGGAAAATGGATTTGCCGAATAGAGATAGGCAGCATATTTTCATTGCAGCTTTAATGCGTGACGTTGGGCTATTGCATATAGATCCGTCCTTAGTGGAAAAGCATGGGGACCTCACCCATAGTGAATTACGCGCATTACAGAGCCATGTGGCAATAGGTAAGGTTTTCTTAGATAGTGTGCCAGATTTGCCTAAAAAAGTAGGTCGGGCGGTATTAGAGCATCATGAATGCAGTGACGGCAGTGGCTATCCTTATGGTAAGGGTGGTGACAGTCTTTGTATTGATGGTCAAGTATTGGCGATGGCTGGCGCTGTGGCCGCTATTTATCGAAAAAAAGTTATTACCAAGGTCTATGCCTTAGAAGCCTTCGTCCCAATTTTGCAAATTAATATGCACCTTTATCCGCGGTCCGTTTATAAGGCGGCTTTAATTGCTGCTTCTTACATGACCAATTCATTGCATCGTTTTTATCCTGACAGTGAAATACCAGAATTATGTTCGCGTAATATTCTTAAAATTACGCAGCTAACCTTATGGCTGGAAAGTGCAGATGCCTTAACCAGCCATTGTGTTTCGACCTTGCCAGAAGACAAAACTTCGGTAATTCTGGCAATGGCAAACCGTCTTCATAAAGTTGTTGATGGTTCAGGTTTGCTCACTCAAGATAATGTCACCTGGCTTCAGAGTGTTGTTGATAAACCACGAATTGAACACTATGGTGAGGTGGAGCACCAAGTGTTAATGTTAGAGGCCTTGCAGTCACACTTTAGGCAGTGGGATTCACGATTGACGCACTGCATTCAAACTGAAAATATAGGGTCTAGCGATAGCATTGGGGAATATTCTTATGCGAAGCTTGATGACATATTAAGTGGTAAAAGTGAAGTTCTCCCTGTTGCTTAGTAATAAATCGCATCCTTAGGGGGAACGGTTAAAACTGTGGATAAGTCAGGCGATAGTGGGACATCAAATTTATACAGAAGACTTGGCTTTGATATGGTCTATGTCTCTAGTCTGTACCTGACCCAAGAGACTAGATGAATATTGCGAACCTAGGCCTTCAGAGTTGACATTATTCGGTTCTTAGGTCTAGACCGGTTTTTACCAGCAATATTTAACAAACGAAGGAATTTTGGGCACTCCATATGACTTGGCGCTTTACACGCAGCGGCGTGCCGAAGGCCATTTCTCACAGCTGTCATTTTTGCCATTTTTTTATCCAATTCATCTGCTTTAGATAAAAGTAAATCCCTATCAACTTGAAAGCCTTGGGGGAGTAGCATCTCTCCTATCTCATCAAGTGACAGCCCAACATTACGCCCCAATGAAATTAGCGCGAGTTTATCAATCACATCGGGCGAATAATATCTTCTTAAACCATGCCGACCAATTGACTCAATGAGCCCCTTTTCCTCATAAAATCTTAATGTCGAGGTTGGTAGTCTAGAAACCGTTGAAACCTTACCTATATCCATAAATTCACCTATTGACTTCAAGTCGACTTGAGGTTGTAGCATGAACTATATCATTAAATGTCAGGCGATAAGAGGATAAATGCGATGTGGGATGAACGTTATAGTTCGGAGGTATATGTGTATGGGACGAAGCCGAATGATTTCTTAAGAGATAATTTCAATTATATTCCAAGTGGAAGAGTTCTCAGTTTGGCAGAAGGAGAAGGAAGAAACGCTGTTTTTCTTGCTAAACAGGGTTACTCCGTCACCGCTGTAGATGCATCTTTAGCGGGTATAGATAAAGGCAAGAAATTGGCGATGAATAGTGGCGTTGAAGTTGAATTTATTCATGCTGACTTAGTTGAATATGATCTAGGTGAGAGCCAATGGGATGGAATAGTATCTATATTTTTTCCATTGCCATCGTTGCAGAGAAGAGCATTGTATAAGAAAGTGGAAAGAGCATTAACGAAAAATGGAGTTTTCTTGCTTGAGGCATATACTCCTGAGCAATTGAAATTCAACACTGGTGGTGGAAGCTCTGTAGAGACAATGCAATCGAAAAAGCAATTAGCTCATGAGTTGGCAGGTTTAAACTTTGAACATCTCGTTGAGCTCGAGCGCAACATAGTAGAGGGTATATACCACACAGGTGTAGGATCGGTAGTTCAGGCTATTGCTACGAAAAAATAATAACCAAGTATAGGTTCAGAGCAAGTATGGGGTCAGAGTAAAATCCAAGTATGGGGTCAGAGTAAAATCTATTCGAACTCGAGTGTGCCAACGTTTTCTAAACTGGGGTCAGAGCAATCTCCCTCGATAGTTGCTCGCTAGCTTGCCGGACCGTACTGAGGAAGCTTGGTCTGACCCCGATGGTGCCGCACAGGCAGGCACTTCGGGCTGAGGTGCTTGACTGTTTATGGGAAAATGACTATCGAATGTCTAGAAAGCTTGGGTTTTTCTGGGGTAATAATTGATGTAACTATACGGATTTATTTTTCTTTTTCTTCGGCTTGAAATTTGACGTCTGTTTTCCGCAAGGCGTCTACTAAGGCAGGTATTAAATGTTGGTGTTTTTCGTTTACGTAGTGGAAGGCCCAGTTCACTGTAAGCGGGGGGGATAGTGGTTTTATATTGTGTAAGCCTAATCCCTTGGTAATGTTATTACCGAAAACAAGTCCAGCTATCGTCAAGTCGGCCCGTCCAGCCTGTACCATTTTAAAACCACTGGTAACAGTTGTGACCTGCATCATATCTAGGCCCGCGTCATTCGCAGGCTTGGTAGAGAATCCCCGCATGAATGCTACTTTATACGGACGCAAACTTCCCCAACCGTCGACCCTTACATTTTGATCTTTGGAGAATACAGTCATTTCAATTTTTAACAAAGGGTACGGCACACGCATTAAGGTTGGGTGCTCTTTAGATACATCCCCGAGACGATACAGTTCACTATCAACTATATCTCCACGGGCCGCAGCGGCTAATGAGCGTTTCCCGGGCATGGGTACAATAAGCATGTCAAAACCTATGGCGCTATACGCGGCGCGTAACTTTTCAATCGCTATAACATTGTGATTGTTATATCCGTGAAAGGTTGCGACCCTCATAGTAGGCTGGGCCTCACTCATACAAGAAATCAAAGTAAGCGGTAAGAGCCACCTCATTTTAAATACTCCAACTTATTTGTATTCACTCCATGTTGGTCCCATTGAACAGATTCAGCACCTAGTATTTTGGTCTCTTTTGGTACAATCATAAACTTTGCTTTCAATTTAACAAGCTTGGTCTTGAATTTGGGTTTGAGTTTTATGTATTAGCCGGTGCCAACGGTTTCTAAGCTGGGGTCAGAGCAATCTCCCTCGATACTTGCTCGCGAGATTGCTGAATCGGACTGAGGAAGCTTGGTCTGACCCCGATGGTGGGGGCCAGGCTGGTGCGGCTGCGTGATGTTGATGGAGCAATATTTAGGACTGATCACCTGTCGGTTTAACAGCAGGTTGTGCAATTGTGGTGGTTTGTTTTTCGATCCACGCGGTAATTGAACCCTCCAGCATCGGCAGTGTAATGCTGCCATTACCTAGAACCCGGTCGTGAAACGCTCGCAGGTCAAAGTCTTCACCTAGGCGCTCTTCTGCCAGCGTTCGTAACCGACGAATCTCCAACATGCCCAACATGTAGGAATTTGCCTGACCAGGCCATGAGATGTAACGATTGATTTCATACTCTACGTCTACGGGTGGCCACGCGGTGTTGGCCAGCATGTAAGCCACTGACTGCTCGCGACTCCATCCCTTGGTATGCAAGCCGGTATCGATTACTAGGCGCGCCGCACGTGCAGCCTGATCTGACAGCAAGCCAATTCTGTCTAAGGGGCCGCTGTATAAATTCAGCTCACCCGCCAAGCGCTCGGAATAAAGCGCCCAACCTTCGCCAAAACCCGAGTTCCAGAGGTAGCTCGCCAAAGGGTGGACGCGATCTCCTAATTCAAGTGCGATTGCACCTTGCAAGTGGTGCCCGGGATAACCTTCGTGATATAGCACTGACTGTTGGCCCGCTCGAGAGCGGTGAGTTGGGTCAACCACGGCAATGTAGTAGATTCCAGGGCGTGTGCCATCAACAGATGAGGAATGATATTCACCCGAGCCACTGGCCTCCCTATAGGCAGGGTAGGGCTTAATGAGCATGTCTGCTTTTGGCAAGGTGCCAAAAGCCTGGCTCATCGCCAGTTTGGACGCTTCCAGTGAACCCAGAGCGTAATTCAATACCTCGTCTCTAGACTTAAAGGTGTATTCGGGTTTGGCATTGAGATTTTTCATCAGCGATTCAATGGTTTCACTGGGAAAGTGCTCGTCGATAATTTCCTGCATTTCTGTTCGAATACCGGCAATCTGTTCCAGACCCAACTGATGGATCTTCTCCGCTGCAGGGCCAACGGTGGCAAAACTGCGCACTAGTGTCGGATAGCAGGCCGCGCCGTTTTTATTGCCAGTTAAGGCAATATCCGTTCGCGCTTTTGGCAAATATTCACGGTCTAAGAAATTGGCAAAACGCTCTATCGCCGGGGCGATCTGTCGCTCAAACAATTTCTGAACCTCTTGACTGAAGGCTGTATCTTTGGCGCGCACAGCGAGGCTCAGAAAGGGAGTATTATCTAAAAGTAGGGCACGTACACTTTCAGGAACAGCCTCTACGGTCACTCGCGGCGCACTATAGCCCGACTTCAAACCCAGTTTTAAATTGGCAATTTCAGTATCGATGTAGTGTGCCACGGCACTCAAACGTTGCAGCGCCTGCTTGCGCTGATCTGCTGTCTCTACTGGCTGGATTTCAAACACAGAAGGCATCTCGGTATACCACGCAGTGCTTGTGCTCGCGGACCAAAGTTCATTGCGGCAAATTCGTGTCGCCACGGCATTTGCAAGCTCTTCGTGAAGAATGCCAAAGCTAACCCAGTCTCGACTGCCAATGTCTTTAGGCATTCCCAGAGCATTCAGTTGCTGAAGCCAGTGGTCTTCCCGCTGCTGCCATTCAACCATGGCAGCCAGAGAATTGTCTGTGAGTGCATCGTGGCGCACATCCGGAAGGCCATAGCTGGTGCCTAGTTCTGGGTGGCGCTCAAAAAGCCCCTGCTGGTAGTCGTCAGCAATAGATTCAATGGTCGCTTGCTCTGCACCGGCTAAGCTGGTCCAAATGACAAAAATCGAGATAAAGGCAGTGCGCATCAAGAGTCTCCAGATGATGTTGAACAATTCAAGGGGGCGGACCACAATAGTGAAATGAGCCTCAAAGTTCAAGAATCTAAAGTCTTACTTCGGCCAAGTGAGCCTCCTGCACGCCCAAGAGACTCTAAGGGCTGAAGCATCAGAGGCTGGATCTTTTTTCATGTGCAGTGGCAATCATAGCGTTCAATTCTGAGTGCGAGAATTGTGATTTTGCGAAATTAATTGTCCCGTTTTCCTTTAGCTCTCTCGCAGCCTCCCGTATGAAACCTAAGGCCGCTCGGGCCACACTACCCCCCAGACTAATACGCTGAACACCGGCCTCAAGCCACTCGTTCGCATTGCCTTCGGCGTTACCCAAGCCCATTACCATGTTAAGTGGACCGCGGATCTCGCGGGCAAGTACCTTGATTGAATCGAGGTCAGACACACCCGGTGTAAATAGACAGTCGGCACCCGCTTCGTAGTAGCGGTTACTGCGGTCGATTGCTTCATTTAAGCCCTTGTCCGAGTATTGAATTGAATCACAGCGGGCCGTGAGAACGAAGTCGCTCTGCATTGTGTCAATCGTTTCCCGGGCGGCACGGATGCGTTCAATGGCAAGAACTTCGTCATAGAGACCTGGGCTCAAGGGTTGTTTATCTTCGATATTCGCTCCGGCAAGCCCAGCTTCAATCGCCTCCCTAATTGTCGCGGCGACGGCTTCTGGGGTGTCGCCGTAACCGGCTTCTAGGTCACCGTTCACGGGTATGGCAACGCCGCTTGAGATTTCTTTTAAGCGAGTGAACATCTCTTCCTTTGATACACCCAGTCGCGGGTCTTCCACCGCGTAATCCTGCCTGCCAAGAGAAAAAGCAATGCCAGCACTGGTTGTACCCACCGCAGGAAAGCCTGCCTCCACGAAAATAAGCGCACTGGCAAGGTCCCACGCATTTGGCATGATGAACCCCGATTCAGCTTGGTGTAGCTCTGCAAAGCTTTTGGTTTTTGATGCTTTCGTCATTGAGATATTCCTGTTGTTAATTCGCTTTACAGCAGCATAGGGCAGACACTCACATTTGCATAACTGATAATTTGCATTACACTCATTTGTTTTCTGCATGGGGAATTTCAATGGATGCCGAGGCATTACGTACCTTTCTGGCTATTCATCAGACCGGAGGTATCTCTAGCGGCGCTACAAAACTAGGCCGTTCCCAACCAGCTATCAGTCGTCGCATTGCCCTCTTGGAAGAAGAGTTGGGCGTGCCTTTGTTCGAGCGAGTGGCCAGTGGCGTGGTATTGAGTCAGGCGGGGCATGTATTGCTGCCTCATGCTCAACGCGTGCTTGCCGCTCTAGGGGACTGCCGTGCGGCAATTGATGCCCTGCATGCTGGCGAGGCGGGGCCAGTGTCCTTGGCAATAGTCGGAACTCTCGCAGGTGCGAGCTTAACACCGGTTCTCAAAAGGTTTTCGTCGGCGTATCCAGACGTTGATTTACGTCTTCAAACTGCTAATAGCAAAGAGGTCAGCGAGTTGGTTTGCGGCGGCGAAATGAACCTAGGTTTACGGTATCATAATGATTCATCACTCGAACTTGATTGCCGAGAAATTATGAGTGAACCTTTAAAAATTGTCTGTTCTCCCTCTCACAAACTCGCCGGTCAACAAGTATCTTCTTTGCGAGTGCTGGACGCGGAAAGCTGGCTAGCGTTTCCAGGCGCTGACAAACAGCCAGAGACCTCGGCAAACAATTTATTTGCTCAATTTCAGCTGCTGGGCATAGCCAGAATAAAATGGACTGCAATTGATAGTATAACCGCGCAAAAACGTTTAGTAGAAGCAGGCTATGGGCTGGCCGTATTACCAATAAGTGCGATAGAAGACGAGACTGCCAATGGCTTACTTGCAAGCATTAATGTTGCCGACCTAAACCTTGCGAATCCAATTTTTCTTGTTACTCGTCGTGGGGGTTTTCTTAGCGCTGCAGCAACAGCAATGATCGAAATGCTTCGGCAAACGAAAATATGACGAATAGCTATTTAGCCGTATCTCTATGGACGGCACAGTTGGGGGCGGACCAACGTTTCGCCGCGAGATCTTTAAGAGAACGATGTACCATCGCGAAAGATTGCTCTGACCCCGAAAGGATTAGCTCTGACCCCGAAAGGATTGGACCTCGATTTTTTAATCGGAGTGACAGCAGCAGGTGTTGCGAAAGGGGGTGTGCCAACGGTTTCTAAACTGGGGTCAGAGCAAACTCCCTCGATGGCTGCTCGCGAGTTTGCTGGATCGTAGTTTTTATCCCGACCCCAAATGCTAAATATATTTTCCTGACATTATATGTCAGGATAAGCTCATCGCTCGCCCTTAATAATTGGATTTATAGATGACAGCTAGCCTTACTGACAGCCCTTGGAGTATGAAAAATCCTTTGTTCGTGATTCATATTCCTAAAACAGGCGGCCTTTCTCTACGACGAATTTTCGCTGAATTATTGCCGGACCCTAGCCGTGTTTATAAATTAGGCCAATATGCACCGGGTAAAGTCCACCTGATAGAAGAATTTATGGCTCAGGATCAAATCGATTCACCTTATCCGGTTTACATCGGTCACTTTAGTTTCGGCGCGCATAATAAAATAAAGCCCGAGCCATTCCTGGTTACCTGTCTCCGCGATCCAGTTCTGCGGGTTCTTTCCTACTATGAGTATACATGCAGAATCGACGATGTTGAGCACGATATTCATCAGTTTATTTCTAACTATCCAGAATGTAATAACGGAATGACGCGAAGGTTAAGTGGCTTGGGTTTATTGAATGAGCAAGGCTACGATTTTGTTGCCAATACAGTGCTTCAAGGGCCTGAAGCGGAGGTGACGAAAGAGCATTTGGACCTGGCCATTGAACACCTGAGAAACCGAATCGATCTCATTATGGTACAGGAGCAAATGAGTGAATCTTTAGTGATGCTGCGCCATCGTATGGGGTCTCCGCCCTTATTATCCTTACGTAATCATTATCGAAATCACTCACCCCAAAAAATACTAACAACAAACTATTCTGAAGAGGTCATCAATGCCATTCGCGCTCACAATCAATTTGACTTGGCGCTCTACGAAGAAGGTACGAGCATCTTCAAAGCCCAGTTGAGTCAGGTGAGTCTTGAGCAACAGAATGAAATCGAAGCAATGGAGCCACTTTGCAGTATATTATCGCCTGTTGGTATGCGCGACCTAGATGACAATACGATTAATCAGCGTTTCAATCTGGGCGTTGGAGCTTTACTAAAAGCTAAGCAGTTTGACCTTGCTACTCGTGTTGCGCTATTGATGTCTATACGGCTTGGCAACAATATGCAGTTCTGGACTAGCACGAGAAAACTTGCAGAACTCCACTGTGGTCGGGCGATGCAAGACGAAGTCGAGTTGGCGTTTACAAAACATCATGGGGGAGTGTGAGGGTGCTTGGTATTTAATGAACGGTAGTATGAATGTCATGAAAAAGGTTTTACTTATTGGTCCTGGAGGGGCGGGAAAATCTACTCTAGCGAAAGAGTTAGGAAAAATCACAGAAATCCCAGTTATCCATCTAGATGCTATTTACTGGAAATCTGGTTGGGTTGAAACAGCCAAGGAAGAATGGAAAGCTGTCGTGGAAGAGTTAATCGCTAGGGATTCCTGGATAATGGATGGCAACTATGGTGGTACCCTTGATGCCAGATTGGCAGCCGCGGACGCAGTAATATTTTTCGATTTTCCTCCTTTTTTATGTATTTGGCGATTTTTCATAAGGCGGATAAAATTTCATAAAAAGAACCGACCTGATATGGCCGAAGGTTGTAACGAAAGAATTAGTTGGACCTTTTTAAAATGGGTGTATAACTATCGTCGGGACAGAAAGCCGGGCGTATTAGAGAAACTTCATGCAGTTAGATCTGAAAAAACAATTTTTGTCTTGAGTACAAGGCAATCGGTTTCTGATTTAACTGAGTCACTACGTAGAAAATACGCATAGCAATCTATACCAATTTACAGTGCGAGAAAAGTTGCCACTACCTAACAGTGTTAGTGCAATCCAATAGTAAGGCTTTATTCATAGGGTGAACGGTGCAACATAGATTCGAAGTAATCAATTTAGAAAGGGATTTCGAAACGTGCACTAGGTTTCGGAAAGACTCCTATTTTATTAGTTTTGGTTCATATTCCGAATTTGAATTGGAAAACAATTCTTATAAAGACCGAATGACAGAGAGGCTTGGCTGCCTACCACAAGGTAACTGCCACTTGTGGATGCAAGATAAAATCATCGGTCAAACTGAAATGAAATTAGTGTCTGACACTGATGTAGGGTACGTCAGCTTGCTGTATCTTGCTCCAGAGTATAGAGGTAAAGGTCTAGGGGAGTTGCTGCACAATCATGCGGTCAAGGTTTTTTCAGCGCTTGGAAAAAGTACGATACAACTAAGCGTTAGCAAATCTAACCGTCAAGCCATTTCATTTTACGCCAAGCATGGTTGGCGAAACCTAGGTCCGCGCCCGGAAAAAGAACAAATGTTCCTGATGAATTATGACTTGGCAGGTGCTTCGAAAGGGGGGCGTGCCAACGGTTTCTAAACTGGGGTCAGAGCAACCTCCCTCGATGGTTGCTCGCGAGTTTTCTGGATCGGACTGAGGAAGCTTGGTCTGACCCCGATTGTGCCGCCCAGGCAGGTGCTTCGGATATGGATTTTTCGTATTTCCAAATGTTTGCTACAGAGATAGAAGGGAGGTTCGCTTCTGCAGGGTAGGTATTTTCGCCCATTCAGAACGCGTTTTAGCCTTTCCCCTCTGGCCAACGTTTTTGAGCGAGGACTGTTTGAGTCCGGCACGGGCGAGTTCCGCAGCGGGTTGGTCAGAGGGGAGAGGCGTGCGTTCGGGCGGAAATACCTACCCTGCAGGAGCGGGCCTCCCGGGCTACCCTCTGAGTACCTCGAGCGAACTCCAGAATAGTTTTTACTCCGACCCCAAAAAAACTTCGACCCCAAATACTTCAATGCTTGGCTATGATTATGCATTTACCCGCTGAAGTATTTGCTTAAGTTTTAACAGAGAAGCCTCAGGCAATCCCAAAAGCGGTTTGCGTGCCAGACCAGCGTTAATACCATTCATTGCCAAACCAGCTTTTATCGTAGCAGCGAGGCCGCCTTTCACAATGAACTCCAGCAGCTCAAGTTGTTGATAGAACAGCTCACGTGCATTATCAGTTTCGCTCCGTTTCACTGCATCAAATAGCGCCTTAGGTTTGTCACCAATTAAACATGGGGCTGCAGTACACCAGCCCGCGGCACCAGCGTTCAAAGCTTCCAAAGCCATATAATTACAACCATTAAAGAAAGGCACCTTGCCCTGCGATAAGCTATAGATATCGTGCATTCGCTGGATATCTCCAGTGCTTTCCTTAATCATCGTTACCTTGTCGATGCCATCTACCATAGACAACATAAATTCGGCTGACATATCAATGCCGCTGGTAGCGGGGTTGTTGTAGAGCATTATGGGGATGTCGATAGCATCAGAAATTGCCGCATAATGCTGGTAGATCTCCACTTCGCTAAGCTTGTAGTAAGACAGCGGAGCAACCATGATAGCATCGGCGCCAATGGCTCCACTAAACCGTGCACGCGTTACCGCGTTGGCCGTGGTCAGTTCAGAAACACCAATTACAACTGGCACACGCCCCGCAATATGCTCAACGCTATAAGTGGCAACTCGCTGCCATTCCTGCTCGTTCAGATACGCACCTTCGCCGGCACTGCCCAGTGCCGCAATGGCATCGGCGCCGCTCTTGATCAGCTCATCAATCACAATTCCTAAAGTCGGTAAGTCTATTTCAGCATCAGTTTCGGTAAAGGGGGTTACAGGGTAGGCGATGATGCCCTTCAGATTTGAAGTGGTCATTTTGTTTCCTCTCGTATCGCTAGCTGGCCAAGGTTCTGAAGCATAGGTGCGTTCTCACAGGCCAGGTATTTCGCAGGATTTTTTGAGTCAGTGTTGACGTGGTGATGCCATGCCCAATTCGGGATATAAATGGCATCGCCTTTTTGCCACTCGACTTTCTGATCTTCGATCATTGAGTAGCCCGTGCCCTCTAGTATATAAGCGAGCGTTTCGTAAGTATGGCGATGGCGATTAGAGCGATCACCAGGCAGCAGTCCTCCGATAGTCATACTGATACTGTTGCTGGGCAGATCAACAATATGCACAGGGTGTTTACGCTCTGCAGAGAACTGAGCGCTGACTTCGTTGTTTTCAATGCGGGCATGAGACAGCCGTTCGGGAATTTGTACATTGATTTGTGTTTTGGTTTCCCCAAAGTCTGTTGAACTAAATTTTTTGCTGGTCATCTTATTCATCTCCAAATGTTATGCGTTGCAAATCAAGCAAGTATAGTCAGGCCCGACTGAGGACAATATTGCCAAAACACATTTAAGAAGTATAAGTTTTTGTTTTTATCGGTTTGATAACTTTTATGGATCAATTACAATGAGTGACATCCCGCATTAAACACCGTTAACTCGCTATAGGGCTAAGGTTTAGTCAGTATGGAATTAAGACACCTGCGTTATTTTCGTGTGGTAGCTGAGCTGCAGCATTTCCACAAAGCCGCGAATGCACTCTGTATTTCCCAGCCTGCGTTGTCGAGTCAGATCAAGCAATTAGAAGAGGAGCTGAACACTAAGCTCTTCGAGCGGGTGGGGCGCAGCGTACGGCTGTCGGAAAGTGGCGAACTGGTGCTAAGTTCCGCCAAAATGATTCTGAACCAAGTAGAACTGATGCGAGAGTCTGTATCGGATATTGAATCGGGCAACTCAGGTAGTTTAAGAATCGGTGTGCTGCAATCGATCAGCGCTCTGTATTTACGTCAGCTAGTGATCGATTTTGACCGACGCTACCCCAATATTTCCCTACATATCGAAGAACTGCCTAATCACCAAATCGAAAGCAAGGTGTCCTTAGGGGAGATCGATGTGGGGATAGGTTTTATCCTGCAGAGAGAGTATAAAAACGTTGAGTTTGAGACCTTATTCAGCGAGAAGTGGAAGCTCGTGGTTGCACCACAGCATGAACTCCTAGTCGCTGACATTATGCAAGGCAAAAGCCATAACTTGAAAGCTATTCTACTACCTGAATATTTCGAAAGTCGGAAGGTCGTGAATCGATATTTTGCCGCGAACAATATCCAGTTTAAGCAAATTACCGAAGTTAATTCGATTAGCTGTATTCTTGACCTCGTCGAAAATGGCGATGCGTTTACAGTATTGCCGGAGGCGTTCTCAGTACTGAACGCCCGTCACTCGCTGCGGTCATTTTATCTCGACCCCGAACTGCAAGCCCGTAACATCGGCTTCCTGATAGGTAAAGATCGAGCCCAAAAAAGCTCCGTAGGCAAATTTCGTGAACTGTTCTATGAATATCTGAAAAATCGTTAGAGGGAGCCCTCCTTAGTAAACCTAACATCTCGCTTAAGCGCCGCCTTCGCATTTGCTTGCAGTGACGTATTGAGTTCATGTTCTCGACAAATCAACTCAACATCCTTTGTGGTTAATGGTTCTTTAGTGAGACCACACAAAAAATCACCCGAGCCCTTGTTGGTGTTGTGACTACAGCTGGCACATTGCCCAAAAGATTTGAAGTTGTTGGCTTGCTGTAACTTATACAGCAAAGTTCTCAGTGACGAGTTGATCTCTGTTATTTCATCACCGATCATAACGTCGCTGGCAGCTCGAATGATAGGGGAAGGCAGTATTTGATCAATCAGCTTCCTGCCTTTCTGGCTAACTTCCAAGTGTGTCACGCGCTTATCTTTTACATCGGCTATCTTTTTTAGCAGCCCTTTCTTTTCTAGAACTTTAAGCGTTTGTGAAACCGTGCCTTTCGTCTGCCCGAGAAACTCAGTTACCGCCATGGGTGTATCCGAATACCGATTCGCTATCGACAAATAGTGTAAAGCCTCAAACTGAACCGGCTGCAAGCCGTGTTCGGAAAGAAGGTGTCGGCTTTCACTGCGTAGCAAGGCCACAAGCCTTTCCAATAATTGCTGCTCTATAAGTGTTTCCATAAGCCAAATGGTATCGAATCGATACAATGTTGACAAGCGAAGAATGCCGTGCCACCATATTATAGTATCGAGTCGATACTAATTAGGAGTAACCATGAAAATATCTCATTTATTACACGTCTCAGTATTAAGCGCGGCCTTTATTGCCAGTGCAGCAAGTTGCGCTAGTGGCACACACAACGGAGGCATACATGCAGAGAAAGGCGGGTCATCGCAAGCGAGAGTAATCGATGCCGCATTTGATATCGTTCACGCCAAAATTACTACCCAGGATCGAGTCGCAACTTTTCATATGGGGCTTTCAGCTCGAGCCGGTTCGAGCAAGCCAGTTGCCACTGGGAAGTTGGCTGGTAGTCGTGTGTTTTCGTATGTATGGCCAACCAGCATTGATAGTTCAGAGGTGGGCTTTGAGAAAGAGGCCGGCATACTCGCGCTGGCCGTAACCTCCCATCCCGACTTTGATGATACCCCGCTATACGATGAAAACTCTGACAATAATCCGTCCAATGACGGAGACGTCTGGCACAGCCACTGGGTTGTACTTCAGCCTAACGAGCAGTGTGGTAAAGGGGCCCTGGGAGTTGTGGATATACCTGAAGGAAGCAAGCCGAGATTGCCCAAAACATGGCCCGGTCTACCGATACTTTTGGATAGCCCAGGTTGGGACCCTGTTTTCAATGGCGATACCGTCGAAGTCAAGGTCGCCTTCGACAGCACCCGTCCGTTCAAACAAACCTCTTTTGATGGAGTGACTGCTGGTTTGCGCGTTAACCGCAGCGTCCACGCACCTCTTTTGTGTGTTGTAGATGTGATGGATATTGCATCCGGTGATTTGAGCTTGCCTGGCTGGGTCAATCATTGAGAGGGGAGCTGACAAGGACGTCACAGGAATTATTCATCAATACAAACCGACAAAAGAGCTACGAATGATACACATAAAATCTCAAGGTTTAGCACCTGAGCTACACGTTCAGTCATGGCTTAACACCCCTGAGCCACTCAGCTTATCAAATCTACGGGGCAAAGTTGTGGTGATTCATGCTTTTCAAATGCTGTGCCCAGGCTGCGTGTCTCATGGAATTCCACAGGCCAATGCCATCCATGCACTTTATCCTAGTGATGAAGTGCAGGTCATTGGCCTTCACGCGGTATTTGAACATCACCAAGTGATGAACGTCGAAGCGTTAAAAGCTTTTGCCGACGAATATCGTTTGCCATTCCCAATCGCAGTTGATGAACCGTCGACAACAGGTTCAATTCCTCAGACCATGAAAACATACCAAATGCGCGGAACGCCAACGCTCATTATTTTGGACCAGCATGGTTATTTAAGACTGAACCACTTTGGTCGTCTCACTGATATGCAAGTTGGTAATTTCATTGGTTATTTGTTAGCGGAAACTAAAAAACCTTTGTCGCTCAGTCAGAGCAACAAATCGCCTGGCAATCAGCATCGTCCCAAAATTGATGACGATACTTGCCTAATATGAGATCGAAGTGGCAGGGGAGGTGCCTCGAAGTGGGCGTGCCAACGGTTTCTAAACTGGGGTCAGAGCAATCTCCCTCGATGGTTGCTCGCGAGTTTTCTGGATCGGACTGAGGAAGCTTGGTCTGACCCCAAATACTCGACAGGCAGAATGCCCCGAAACCTACTTAACCGTCCACCCCCCATCCAGCACCAACTCATGTCCCGTCATATTACGCGCCGCAGCAGAAGCCAAATAATTCATCGCCCCCACCAACTCATCCATCTCAATAAAACTTTTCTTCGGCATAGGCTCCAGCATAATTTTATTAATCACATCTTCCTCAGAAATACCATTCTCCTTAGCCTGATTAGCAATTTGCATCTCCACCAATGGTGTTTTCACATAAGAAGGGCAGATAGTGTTAATCGTAATATCCTGATCAGCCGTCTCCAGCGCCACCACCTTTGAAAAACCTAGCAGCCCGTGCTTTGCCGCAACATAAGCGCTCTTATGTTTCGAGGCCACCAAAGCATGAATAGAACCCACATTGATAATGCGACCAAAATTCCGCCGACGCATCAAAGGCAATACCGCCCGAGTCAACATCGCCGGCCCCACCAATAACACATTGTTAATCAAACGCCAGCGATCAACAGGAAAATCTTCCAGATTGGAAACATACTGAATGCCCGCATTATTGATCAGAAGGGGTAAGTCATAGCCACGACTTTCAACGCTGCCTACCAGATCGGCAATATCGGCATCACTCGTTACATCCAACTTATGAGCTTCCGCCTTATAGCCTTCAGCCTGCAGCTGCTCCGCAGCACTGCTCGCCGCGCTCAAATTGGCGTCAGTCAATAAAATAGTATAACCCTGCTTAGCCAAATCTCGGCTGAGCGCCAGACCAATTCCGCTGGCGGCGCCAGTAATTAATGCTGCTTTTTCGTTCATTGATAAACCTGTTTAGTTACAGAAAATTACGCTTCACTTACCACCGCAGACCTCGCGAAAACCCGCGGCCACAAAAGGAATCATACGATCATAGGCGGCGTCGAAATCGGCCGACAAACACAAACCGCCAGAGAGACGATCAATTCGGCCCGTTTGGGCCAGAGTCAGTGCGAGAGCGCCTGACACATAGTGATAGCACCAGTGTATGTCCTCTTCTTTAGCCTTGGGAAAAGCCAGCTTCAAAGCCTCAATAAATTCCACCACGCGCTTATCGAAGTTGTCTTTCATCAACTTCTTACTCCAGATAGGGGAGGTCATAACATAGGCCAAGAGCGCCATATAATTTTTCCAACCTGGGTCACCCGTTTCTTGAGCGAACTTTAGTGGCAACAAAAACGCTGCAATTATCTGTTCGAGAGTTTGGGGTTTTTCAGTAGCGTCTTGCTGGCTCTTCAACAGTAACTCACGACGGGTATCGCTAAGGAGGGCGGCTCGGCGGTTAAACACGGCGTAAAACACATCCAGCTTTTTGCCAAAGTGGTAGTTGGCCAGTGCCACATCAACTTGTGCACCTGTGGATATTTGACGCATTGTTACGCCGTCATAACCGTGAAGGGCAAATAATTCTTCGGCGACATCCAATATGCGTTCGCTCTTTTCGCCTTTGCCTTTTTTGTTCATGCTCTTTTCGCCGTTGTATTACTAGGTCTGTTGTTGCTCTTCATTTTTCGACCAGTGTAAGGGGGTTTACTTGCCAATTCAACACTTGTTGAATATAGTGCCTCATCAATTGTTGAACCTCAAGGTTGGAGTATTACATGATGTCGGTCGAAATATTCAAATATTTGCTCACAGGCAGCTATGTTGTTTTAGTGTATTGGCTGTCGTGGGTTGGCATGCGGCGAACCAA